>ENA-OYVV01000014-OYVV01000014.1-human-gut-metagenome-genome-assembly--contig:-NODE-14-length-142673-cov-20.838723_pt1 | contig 142673 bp, 114 predicted proteins | sample MGYA00244164_ERZ653385 | MGnify/ENA primary metagenome ERZ653385 (study PRJEB26926, sample SAMN06165153) | human gut metagenome | biome: ENVO:00009003; feature: ENVO:2100002; material: ENVO:00002003... | reverse complement strand
ACCGCAACAAAGAAGTGCATATCTACCGCTATGTCACGGAATCCACCTTCGACGCATACCTCTGGCAGACGGTGGAGAACAAGCAGAAGTTCATCTCCCAGATCATGACCTCAAAATCCCCTGTTCGCTCCTGCGAGGACGTGGACGAGACTGCTCTTTCCTACGCCGAGATCAAGGCACTGTGCGCCGGAGACGAGCGTATCAAGGAGAAGATGGACTTGGATGTGGACGTTGCCCGTCTGAAGCTCATGAAGGCCAGCCATCAGAGCCAGCAGTTCCGTCTGGAGGACAATCTGCTCAGGCATTTCCCCGAACAGATCCGGCAGAACGAGAGCTTCGTGGAGAGCTTCACCGCCGATATGCAGACGCTCTCGGCACATCCGCACCCCGTGGACGGCTTTGCGGGCATGGAGGTCAAGGGCGACCTTCTCACCGACAAGGACAACGCAGGCGCGGCCATTCTGGAAGCCTTCAAGGACGCAAAGGGCATGGAGCCCGTTCCCATCGGGAGCTACCGGGGCTTTGCCATGTCCCTGACCGTGGAGGACTTCGGGCGGGACTTTGTTCTCACCCTCAAGGGCAAAATGAACCACCGCGTGACGCTGGGCAAGGACGCGCGGGGCAACCTCACCCGCATTGACAACGCCCTGAACGCCATGCCGGACAGATTGCAGAATGTCCGAAACACACTGGACGCGCTCACCGCGCAGATGGAGACGGCAAAGGCGGAGCTGGGCAAGCCCTTCCCCCAGGAGGATGAGCTGCGGACAAAATCCGCGCGGCTTGCGGAGCTGAACGCCGAGCTGAACATCGACGACCGCACGCCCATGGAACAGATGGCGGAGGACGCGCCCGCCGTGCAGAGCGCAAAGGCGGAGCGTCCCTCCGTGCTGGCAAAGCTGAAAGCGCCGCTGTCCCAGCCCTGCGCCGAGGACAAAATCAGGCACAGGGGCAAGGAAGAACGATAAAAACCAGCGGCTCCGACGAAGAACGGATTTTGTCGGAGCCGCTTCACTACATCTCAATGAAAGGAAGGATTCACCAATATGAAGGATATTCCCGTTTACAGATTTCCCGCCGAGCACGCCCGTGAAAACGGCGAGCTGGAGCTTTACCGCGCCTCCAACAAGGCCAGCGCCGCCTGCAAGGAGGCCATCGAGAAGGCGATCTCCGAGCATTATTGCGATAACGTCCTGCACAGGGAAGCCGTCGCGCAGGTGGCGGAGCAGTTCGGGCATGAGCGCATTTTATATGTGCTGGCGATTACCATCCGGCAGAAGGATTGGGACGGGCGGTTCTCAGCGGACAACAAGCAATGGGCAAAGACCGTTCCCGTAGCGGAGAACCCCGACGCATGGGGAACGGATCGGAACTGCTATCTGGCGGTGAACAGCCACAGCGGGCTGGTTGACCTGTTTACCAAGCTGGCGCGGGAGGACGCAAGGGCGCATGAGCGCAGGCCCTCGGTGCTCGGCAGACTGAAAAACAGACCGCCCGAAGCGGCGGCGGAGGGAGTCAAAAAGACAAAGGAGCCGTCCCTGTGAGCGCGCAGTTCATGCGCCGGAGCATCCGCATCTCCGTTCGCCTGACGGAGGAGGAGCACCGGCTGCTGAAGGAAAAGATGGCGCGGATCGGCGTTACCAATCAGGAGGCGTTCCTGCGGAAGATGGCGCTGGACGGGCTGGTGATCAGGCTGGATTTGCCGGAGCTGAAGCAGATGATATCGCTTCTGCGCTACACGAGCAACAACATCAATCAGATCGCCAAACGGCTCAACGAGAGCGGCAGAGCCTACGACACCGACCTTGCGGAGATTCTGGAAAAGCAGAAGCAGCTATGGGGACTTGCCAACAAAATTCTTATGAAGCTGTCCACCATTCAGTGAGCAGGCAGAAATATACGATAAGCCCATGCTGCCGGCATCCTTGTTTTAGGGCAGCTCTTTCTGTATAATGAAATCAAAAAGGACGGAAAACGACTATGAAATTCATTTTGAAACTGCTGCTTGCGCCCCTTATGCTGGTTTTGTGGATCGTGGAATGGGCGCTCACGCTGGCGCTCAAGGCTTCCGCCGTGGTCTGCGTCATCGCTTCCGCACTGTTTCTGCTTTCAGGTGTTTTTTACTTTGTGGACGGCAACGTGCAGAACGGCTGCATCTGTCTGGGCATTGCGTTTCTGCTGTCGCCCTACGGACTGCACTATTTGGCGGTGAAGCTCACAGCGCGGTTTATCGGCATGAGAATGCTGCTCAAGGAGCGAATCTACGGATAAACGGAATATGCGGAATGTGAAAAGGCGCAGGCTCTCTCCTGCGTCTTTTTCCATGGAGGGAATATGGCGACCACACGAATCATACCCATGCACTTAAACAAGGGCAAGACGCTGGCGCAGTGCCTTGCCGACCGGACGGAGTACGGCATGAACCCGGATAAGACCGAGGGCGGTGCGCTGATCTCCACGTTCGCCTGCGAGCCGGAGACCGCCGTTTCCGAATTTGCCCTGTCCAAGCGGGAATACCGGGAGCTGACCGGGCGGGTGCAGGAAAGCGACGTCATCGCCTATCAGATACGGCAGTCCTTTAAGCCCGGAGAGGTTACGCCGGAGGAGGCCAACCGCATAGGGTACGAATTTGCCAAACGCTTCCTAAAGGGCCGGCACGCTTTTCTCGTCTGCACCCACACCGACAAAAAGCACATTCACAACCACATCTACTGGAACTCCACAGCGCTGGACTGTACGCGGAAGTTCAAGAACTTCATCGGCAGCTACCGCGCCGTCCGCAGGCTGTCCGACCTGATCTGCGCCGAGCACCGGCTGTCCGTGGTGGAGAATCCGCAAAGGCACGGGCTGAGCTACAACAAATGGCGCGGCGGTCACGACAAGCTCTCCAACCGCGATCTTCTGCGCATGGCGATAGACGCTGCGCTTGAAAAGCAGCCCAAGGACTTCGACGTACTTTTAGCCCTTTTGAAATCCTCCGGCTATTCCGTCGCCCGAAAGGGCAGGCTGTCGCTGCGGCACGAAAACCAGAAACAGAGCATCCGCCTGGATTCCCTGGGCGAGGGATATTCCGAGCAGGAGCTGCGCGCCGTCCTTGCGGGAAGCAGAACGCACAAGCCCTTTGTCAGGAAAAAATATCCGAAGCGCAGGGAGCGCGCCACGCTGATTGCCGACATTGAGGCGAAGCTCAATTCGGGAAAAGGCCACCGCTACGATCAGGCGATGAAGGTGGTAAAGCTCAAGCAGATGGCAAAGACGCTGATATATCTGGAGGAAAACGGCTTTGCCGACTTTGATGCGCTGGCCGACGCCGCCGCCGATGCGGAAAAGCGGTTCTATGCTTTGAAGGCGACCATAAAGACGGCGGAAGCGCGTATGGGCGAGATACAGACCCTGCGGACGCACATCATGAACTATTCCAGAACCCGCAGCGTTTACACCGGCTACCGCAAGGCGGGATACTCAAAAAAATACCTTGCGGAGCATGAGGGGGATATCCTCATCCACAAGGCGGCGAAGAAAGCCTTTGATGCGTTTGGCCTGAAAAAGCTGCCCACGGTCAGGAGCCTAAACGAAGAATTTGCAAGGCTGCTGGCAGAGAAAAAGGCGGCCTACGCCGAGTACCACCGGGCGCAGGAGCAGATGCGGGAGCTTCTGATCCACAAGGCGAACGCCGCCTATCTGCTGGGGCTGGACGAACAGAACCGGCAGTCCACCGAGCGGCAGCGCGAGGAGAAATAGCGATGGCACATCGCGCAGCCACAGATGAAATCTGTGTTACAGGGGGTATGGGGAACGCCCCATCAAGCAAAAGGCGGGGACTCGTCAGAGTCTCCGCCTGCTGTCTTTTGGCTCCAAAAGACCTTGCTTGCCAGCTACGCTACGACTACTACGATAAAAACCCTCCATTTTTCCAAACGAAAAGGCTCCTTAAAAATTTTTTCTAAAAACTTGTAACCTGTTTGTACCGATGGATCGTTGAATAAGTAAAAGGGGGGCTTTCAAAGAAAATCGCTCTTTTTAGTAGCAGTACAAAGCAGAAGATTACAAGGAGGAGAAATAAATGATCAAAACCAAAAAAACGACGCTCTGCGTGCTTCTCGTTGCTGTTTTGATGTTCAGCACATCCATGGCAGTGTTTGCTGCGTCACCTTATGAAACGCGCTACAACAACACCGTGACAGCAAGCAGCTCTGTATCAATTTCCGACAGTGGTTTGCTTACAATAGCTAACCAATTTCAAGGAATTAGAGAAAAAACAACCAAAGGCGAAATAACTACTTATGTTGAGAAGAGAACACTTGGCTTTTTTTGGACGCGAGTTGATATTGGGCAGCCCAATAATCAATGGTATGATGTCGTTTATGATTACATGTATATCGGCAGTCATAGTTTTCAATTAAACTCTCATGGAACATATCGGATCACGGTTACCTATGTAATATCTGGCACAGGCGGAGAGCCCGACATAATTACCAGAACAATTACAAAAACATATTAGTGATAAAAAATCTCTTGCTTGCCCAGTTAGGCAAAATCGGAGGATGCTATGAAGTTAGAGAAATCATACAACACGAAACAATACTTCCACTCTTTTTACAGGCAGAATCATGCGCTGTTAGTTCTTTCATTCTTGTTTACGGTAATATGCTTCCCCGCGAATTTGATAGGGTCCTGGCTGTTAGGACAGGTAATTGACGCCATTACCGAGGTATCAATGAACCGACTACGTACAATCATACTTGTTAGTATCATATTTATTGTGACTATGTTCTTCTTTACAATTCTTTTGTATTGGGTCAAAAGTAATTTCATTCGCAAGGCCTTGATTCAATACAAGAATTTAGCTTTTGAGAAAATATCTGAAAAAAATATAGCTGCATTCTCGCGTGAGAACACCGGAAGTTATATTTCGATGCTTACAAATGATGCAGCATCAATAGAAGAAAACTATTTGAGAAAGTCATTCTTGATCCTGCACTATGTCTTACTCTTCTTTGGGACATTAATCATGATGCTTAGATATAGCATAGTTCTCACATTTGCAACGATTGTTCTTGGTTTCCTTCCAGCGATTGCGTCCATACTCATGGGAAAGGAACTTTCTTCCAGAGAAAAAATAGTAAGCGATAAAAATGAAACGTTTGTAACTCAGTTGAAAAATCTGCTTGCGGGTTTTTCTGTGATTAAAAGTTTTCAAGCAGAAAAAGAAACTCAGGAATTATTCAATACAACTAACGCAAAAATAGAGGAGAGCAAATGTAAGCGTTATTGGTGGGAATGCCTGTTGTCAGCAGTAAGTCAGAATTTGTGCGGCAATTTGATGCAATTCGGCATCTTCCTTTTTGGAGCATCTCTCGCAATACATGGTGATATTACTGCCGGTACAGTTCTAATATTCTTTAACCTATGTAATTTTATTATCATGCCTGTTAATATTGTTCCACAATACCTTGCAAGTAGACGTGCTGCAAGGGGCCTAATTGAAAAGCTATCACAGATGACCGTGGACAACGCAGAACATGATGGTAAGGATATAGACATCGTTTTGCCCAATCATATTGTATTCGATGATGTGACGTTCGGCTATGAATTGAATTGTCCTATACTAAAAAAACTCAATTTCTCTCTTGACGGAGGGAAAAAATACGCATTAGTTGGTGTCTCCGGTAGCGGAAAAAGCACGATACTCAATTTATTGATGGGGGCCAGCAAAGAATATCATGGCAGCATTACAATTGACGGGAGGCAATTGAGAGATATTAATACGTTTAGTTTATACCGACTTGTTAGCCTTGTTGATCAGAATGTTTTTATTTTTAATGACACAATACTGCGAAACATTACAATGTACCGAGATTTTTCAATGGATGCAATAGAACAGGCTGTCCTACGAGCAGGGTTAACGCCCCTAATTGAGCAACGCGGATATGATTATGTCTGCGGAGAAAATGGCATTAACTTGTCTGGTGGCGAAAAGCAACGAATATCAATTGCGAGATGCTTAATTAGAGGGACTCCTGTTATTCTCTTTGACGAGGCAACAGCGTCTTTAGATAAAGTAAGTTCTTACGCTATAACACAAGAGATTCTGCGATTGGAAGGGGTCACAAGAATAGTTGTATCACATCAACTAGATGAAGCATTGTTAAGGCAATATGACGAAGTAATTGTCATTCGGGACGGAACAATCTACGAGCATGGAAAGTTTGATGAATTGATAGCAAGAAGATCATATTTTTATTCACTTTACCATGTTTCAAACGGATAATTCGACATGAGTGTGTGCTTAGTTAATAACTCAATTATAAGGAGGCAGAAATGAAGCTATCAAAGTATTACCGAAAAGAACACGTCGGAGAGGATTGTTATGTTCTTTATAACACATTACATATGAAACCAATCATTGCTAAACAAGATGAAGTTTCAAAAGTTGAGAATATGGGAATTCATGATCCCGCCGTCGTTGAAGAGTTGTTACACTCGGGGATATACGTTTTAGATGATTCTATCGATTCGAATGCGCTCATTGAATTGCAAAGCAATGTGGAATCACGCTTTGGCGAAATAAAGATTGTATACATTATTCTTACGGATGTATGTAATCTAAGATGTTCATATTGTGCGGTCAAGAATATTGCCGATAAGAACCATGTAATAGACACGTATAGTTTAAGCAAAGAAAAATATACGAAATTTGTTAAAGAATACGTTTCTTACGCCATATCGCATAATATTTCTGATCCCGAATTCATCTTTTACGGCGGCGAACCGCTCTTGAACTGGAGCGCTTTGATCGAAATTGTAGAGCTGATTAATACTACTGCCAATAGTACAATTACACCTAAGTACACAGTCGTTACAAATGGCACTCTATTGACAGAAGATAAAATCATCTTCTGTAAAGAACATAAAATTAATATAGGATTATCCGTGGACGGACCTCGCTCAATCACTGATATGACAAGAAAAGCTGAAAACGGAATGGGCGCATATCCCATGATTATTCACGCGATGGAACTTCTAAAAAAACATGATTATATCCCTAGTTTATCAGTAACAATTTCTGAAGATGTGCTTAGAAACCAAGCAACAGTTATTGACTGGTTGCAAGAAATGCATTTATCCTTTGGTATTAAAGATATTTCCTATAATCTTCTTCGTTTTCAAGACGAAGGATTTGATAAGAAAAAGTATAGCATCGCAGCCAGTTCGTTTATCATAGCTTCCTATAAACAGTTGGGGGATATAATCAATGACAGCCGCATAAATAGGAAAATACTTTCTCTAACTAGATCTACTTTCTTTTATGGTGACTGTGCCGCAATCACGGGAAACCAAATCGTACTTAAAGCCAACGGAGACATAGGCTTATGCCAAGTGTTCTGCCAGAGCGATGAAACAACGGTTGGTAATGTTAGTGCGGGGAGCTTGAGTGGAATAATTGAAAACGCGGTTATTCCTGCGTTGGGTAAATATAAGCATTTCTTACCAGTGTTTCGCAAAAGCTGCCAAGAATGCGAAGCAATATTCACTTGTGGTGGTGGCTGTTACTGGGAATCTGGCGAATGCGACAAGTCGTGTGATATAGGGTATTGTCAATATAGTAAGATCTTGCATGCTTGGATGTTAGGCTGCTTAGATAAACAAGCGACAGAATAGAGACTAATTGCCGATACTCAATTATTATCAGAAAGGAGATGAAATGATGAAGACAGCAAATCTTGAAAAGATCACAGTTCTCAACAGAAAACAAGCAAGTGATCGAATGGTCGCAAGCACCTGTAACTGCTCTTGGCGATATGATGTCCATCTTCCGGCGAAGAAATCCGCTTATGAAGAGCAAAAACGCCCCAATCGGTAATTTGTAAAAACAAGAATGCTTTAGTGTGCATTCTGCCTTGCAAAAACAGCAGATGAAGTATCGGCATTTTAGTTGGGGTAGCATGATATTTGTGCTACCCCATTCTAATAAAAAAGTTTTAATGAAAGCGCATATATGCTTATTGAGCAAAAGGGGAAAAGAAGGTGATTGATTTGAATAAGCGAAAAATTGTATTTGCATATATTCCTGACTATCTGTTTATAAATGATGAGAAAACTCCATATGGACTGCTCTGCCTCAAAGAGGTTTTGGAAAGCAGTAATCAGTATACGGCCGAGATATGGGATTACAATCTAAATCTATTTAATAGAAAAATAAGTAACACACCATCCAATATGATTGCCACATTTAATATGATAGCAGAGGAACTATCGAAAATAGGAGCAGATGCAATTAGCTTCTATACGATGTGCTCAAACTTTTATTGTTGCATTCCTATAGCGAGAAAATTCAAAGAAATCTGTCCTAACACGCCATGTCTCTTTGCAGGTCCTCATGCAACATGTATTGCTCAAAACATCCTAGAACAATATCCTTTTATTGACTATGTCTCAATGGGAGAAGGCGAAAAAAGTGTCCTTTCAATTTTCGATGCAATCTTTTCCAACCAAGATTTTGCTGGTGTTAATGGAATTGCGTTCCGCGCTAATGATGAAATCAATATTCAGTGGAATCGAAAGGAGCGAATATTAGGGGCCAAACTTCCTCAAATAGATTTAGGAAGATACTTTCCCGTTGATCCCAGCTCGTTTATAACACTGGAGGGTGGGCGAGGGTGTCCGTTCTCATGCACCTTCTGCTCTACACAAAAATTTTGGGGAAACGTTTTTGTCGTAAAACCCGTTGAAATGCTAATTTCAGAAATGCAGCATTATTACAGTAAGTACGGAGCCAATAAGTTTTCGATTTCACATGATTTGTTTACTGCAAATAGGCAATACATACTCACGTTTTGTCAGAAGGTTTGCGAACTACCATTCAAAGTTGAATGGGGATGTAGCTCAAGACTGGATGTGCTTGACGAAGAGCTGATTGCGGCTATGATCCGATCTGGCTGTACTGACATATATATTGGCATAGAAAGTGGATCGCAGCGAATGCAAAAGAAGATTTCTAAAAATCTAAATATTGACATTTTATGTGAAACATTGTCTCTGCTTCTGAGCGGTTATGTTTCATGCATATTATCGTTTATTTATGGTTATCCATTTGAAGAAACAGAGGATATTGAGTTAACCCTCCAGAAAATTTATGAGGCAAAGATTCTTGAAAGTGATTTATCTTGTGCGGTTCTAACAATCCAACTCCATAGATTAACTTTCTTACCTGGAACAGTAATTGCTGAGGAGTACTATAACGAGTTGGAGTTTGAAGGAATCAATACAATGTCTTACTTTGATGAAGATGTAGAAATACCATTAGAAATACGCGAATTAATGCTTCAGAATAAGACCGGTTTTCTGAACTGCTATAATCTAAGAGAAAACATGAATAAGTTTTTTAACCATCTTGGTGATTTTGTTTGCCTATGGTTCAACTTATATTATATTCGATACAGAAAAACAATTGACTTGGTGTTTCAACATTTTCAGAAATTAATTTCTTTTTTTGAATACGTTTATAATACAGACGCCTCGTTTTTCTTAGAGACATCAAGGTTTTCCGGGGTATACTTTGGGGAGGATCGGGACAATCTCTTGTGCGCTGCATTCGAAGAATTCATAGTCAATCATTTTGCCAACAATCAAGTTATAATACACACACTCAATGAGGAGATGCTTTTAGCTGAGATAAAAGATCAATAGATTGGCAATCTTATGCATTGCTCATAAGCGCGCTGTTACTTTAAGAATCAATGGTTACTAAAAACTATAGCTGATTAATCTATTAATGAAGTCATTATTCTCCTGTGATCCTATAACCGGAATAATCGAACTTTTCTCCGTAGTACGAAGAAAAGTTCGATTATATACTTATTGCTGCCCAAAATTATCAAAGAGGCCCGACGTGTTATATCTACAAATCTGTAAATGGTATTATTTGTTTATTTTGAATTAAATATGCGTCTGTTGCCACATTTTTCACGAACATTGTGTCATGAGAAGTAAATAACATTGTTCCTTCGTACTCTGACAAAAGAGACTGAATTGCCTCGATAGAAGGAATATCAAGATAATTTGTCGGCTCATCAAGAATAAGAACATTTGCACTGCTAACAAAAATCCTCGCAAATGATAACCGAATCCGCTCCCCGCCTGAAAGCGCAGAAACAGGCTTTTGTATGTCTTGCGCCGTGAATAGAAGCCTTGCAAGAACCGTTCTTACTACGGTTTGGGACTGGATGCTTGTTTCCAACGCGTTTTCGAGTACAGATTTTCCCATATTAAGAGTTGATAAGTCTTGCTGATGGTATCCTATTCTTGCTTTTGGGACTTTTCGTATTTGCTCTCCTTCGACTATTAATCTAATGAGAGTCGTTTTGCCTGATCCGTTTTCACCAAGAAGTGCTGTGCGTGAATTTCGTAACAAGCGGAAAGACGCGTCTTTAAAAATCACCCTGCCATCTGGATAAGAGAAGGAAAAATGATTCGCTTCCAAAATAACTCGATTCTGAGGAGGATCGGTAAGGCTAAAGACAGGGCGTATTTGGGGCTGTTCCTGCGGCCTCTCCTTAACTTCCATATGCATTATTCGTTTCTTAATACTCTCTGCACTACGCTCTATGCTCTTTGCCTTGCTTCCTGGGCTACGAGTCGGTGCAGAATATTCTACTGCCTTTGCTTCGCTTGCAGAAAGATGCGAGGGCCTTTTTGCAGTTTTTCGGGCTTGTTCTTTTTTTTTCTGATAAGCCATTGAAAGACGTTTCAATTCATCAGTATATATTTCATATTCACGGGTGGCTCTTTCATGCATCATTTTCTTCTGCTCACAATATGAAGAATAATTACCGGAATAAGTTCTGACCTCTCCAGATTCTATCTCGACAATAGTATTACATTGTCGATCGAGAAGCTCTCGATCATGGCATACAAGTATAAAACTCTCGATAAGAGACAACCGTTGCTCGAAGTATTCGGAGCCATCTGAATCTAGGTGAGAAGTGGGTTCGTCAAGCAAATGCAGAGTTCCTTGTTCGCTAAATAATTCAGCTAAGCGAATACGGGTGCTTTCGCCACCACTAACAACCTCTTGCTCCTGAAGGTTTTTCACCCCAAACAAGCTTAATTCTTCGCGATTAGATATATAAGAGAGTTTCTCCGAAAACTGCATAAAATAACATGGCGTGCAGTTTAGTTTTATCTTTCCCTCGTCTGGAAGAATATCACCGCTTATTAGGCGTAGCAAAGTTGATTTACCAGACCCGTTAAGGCCAACTAATCCTATTCTGTCGCCTTCAAATATTTCGAGTTTGTTAATGTGAAATAGATTTCTCGTGCCGAAAGACATTGATAAATCCTTTATAGATAAAAGAATTTTACGCAAAATAATCCTCCTTGTTGGTTTTGCTACCTCATGGGAGCCTAATGGCTTCTATCATCCGAATTATCAATTCAATGTTATATTCACCGTAAACAGTAAGATTAAACGCATACTGATCTTGAATCCACACAGCAACGATGCAATCGTCAAATTCATACAACGTTACCTTGATACCGGAAATATCGATTTCGGATATGTTTCCATATTCGTTATCGATGTCTATCCAATGACCCTCCGTTATGTTCTGCGATAAGATTATCTTGTCGCCCTTCTCGTTCTGATAAACCACAACAAAGCTGGCGTCACTATCGTCAGTTTTGGTTTCAACAAATCCTTCGGGCAACTCTGTTAATATATAGTGCTTTGAGATCTTCTTGCTTCCGGCTTCGCCTGTGAAAAGGTGAATACAGTTTTCATACGTTTCCTTGATGAAGTCAACGACAGCCGCCCGAACCGTTGGAATACTGCAAGCGGTCAAGGTAATCAGCATGATTACAACGAAGACGGCAGCCACCCGCGTTGGAATTGTATTTGTCATCCGCCAGAACCTGCTTTTTTCGGCCTTGGTGAGCTTATTCATTCTGCGCGTAAAACCATCCGAGAACTTATATGCGATCTCGTTTTCATGCTGCGGTATGTCCGCAAACTCACGGGATACTACCTCCCGAAGCGCAGCATTCAACACATTGTCCTTCATTTCTGCTCACCACCAAATAGCTGTTTATGCAAAAGTTTCTTTCCTCTCACCAATCTTTGCTTTACCGTTGACACCTTACAATCAAGTAGTTTTGCTACCTCCGGAACAGACATCTCCAACACGAAGTGGTAATACAATGCCTCCCGGTAGATTTCGTCCAAAGAAGCGATAGCCTCTACGATCCGCTCATACTCGATGCCGCAGCATACCTTGTCCACAAGCTCGTCATCCGATACCTCAGCATCTTTCTTTAGATTATTCTCATTTACAGCGTCAAGAATGGCTTTTTCATGCCGACGCTTCCGCAAATGATCTAATGCGGTATGCTTTGTCGCTTTCAACAGATAGTTCCTCAAATCGATGCTGTTCTTGATCTTGCTTATCCTCGACATGTGTTTTTTTGCTATCTTCAAGAATACATCATGGACAACATCTTCGGCGTCAGTATCGCTCCCCAGCACAGAACGAGCGACGAGAAGCATCTGCTTTCTATAATTTAGGTATATCTCTTCAAATAGACGACGTTGCGATTCATCATCTATAAAGCTCATATAAAGCGCGAGCATAGGCGCTCCTTTCTAACCCATTATTAGCTTCCCATTAAACAACGATTGAAAACTCAAAACAGGTTACATCAAAGTTCAAGTATTTTGTTGGCAATGGTCCTGTATCTGATCCACCGCTTCTTTTGTTCGGAAAGGTATATCCGCCCCTTTTCGGTAATTTGATAGACGTTTCGATCCCTTCCATTTATTAGAACAAGGCTTGCGGCAATATAACCATTATTTTCCAGCGTTTGCAGCAACGGATACAGCGTTCCGGTTTTCATCTCGATTTCACCGTCGGTAGCATCAAAAAGCTTTTTAATGATTTGAAACCCGTACATTTTCTCCTTGCTCAAAAGATGAAGCACAAGGAAGTCAAATCGTCCGTTCATAGCAGCTCCTTTCCTGCGTAGAGTAGATTTCCTACGGTAGAAATTATAGCATAGAACCATGCGATTTTCAATCGTTCCAAATCTTTTTTTGAAAAAGCTGTAACCTGTTTGACCTTGGCAGACATTGTATTTGTGTAAGAAGTAAATGAGTTCTTGTTCCTCCGATAGCGTAGAACCTTTTTAGAAAGGTTGTAACCTGTTTATGGTTTCAAATCGTTGTATAAGTAAAGAACGCACGAAAAGCACAGTGAGAAAGTCTAGGAGGTGACGATACTGTGGTTGTGTTTGATTGAATCAATGTTGCCGAATCAAAAAAGAAATGGAGGTTATAAAATGAAAAAGGTATTCTCTCTTATTCTTATTGCTTTACTGCTCTTTACTGGAGTAGTTCCAACATATGCAGAAAGCAAAGAGGAATCCGAGCTTCTTGAGCAGAATATAAAAAATGTTTCAAGCTACGCGGTTTCTTTCATCAAGGCTTTCACCACATGTTCTGATTATGCGTCAGGTGATGTTATTACGATACAAAACGAAGACGAAGAAGTCTCCGGGTTTTGCGTCGATCTCATCAATAATAACGAAACTTGTGGTTACGTGATCATTAAGTTTGTTGACAATGCTCCTGTCATTTCAGAGTTTTGCATCGAAGAAGGAGCTCCTAATCCATACGTTGCTCTGATTACTAACTATGGTATCACAGGCAATCTTTTAAAGTTCTACTCAATTGGCGCAAATGATTATCAGATTTACGATGAATCCTCAAAAACAGCATATGGCTTTTACGACAAAAAACTATCAACAAAGGAATTTGAATCTTGTAAAGCATTAGCACAATCGCTTAAAGGAGATCCTGATGAGCAGTTCTTAAATTATTCTGGATTAGACGGATGGAGTGTAGTTTCAGACACGTATGAAGGAACAGTGAATTCATCCAAAACAATTACCGGGGCAGGCAGCATTTCATATTACTGCTCGTCAACTGTTTCGAGCAATAATCTTACTTACGCTTGTTCAATCGTTGCCCTGTCAAACTTAATGAAATACTATCGCTCGCGAGGATACACGAGCATTTCAAGCAATTTCAAGACACTATACAACTCTTTGTGGAATCATGCAGGCACCTCGTCAGATGGAAGTACAACTAACGGAAAAGAGCCAAAAGCTGCAAAGAAATATTTGTCAGAAGTAGGATATAGTTGCTCGTATTCCTCCTTCAAAGCTTACAGCAAGTTCGTTTCTAACTTAGATTCAAATAAGCCCTGTTTGTTTACATATGGCGCCAAATTCGGTGATCATAAAGGAGGACATGCTGTTTTTGTTGCCGGTTATGTTGACACTTCATCATACCAGTACTTAAAGATTGCAGATGGCTGGAATTCGTATCTTAGGTATATTAATTTTAATGGATACAGCTATTCTCGGAAAAATGGTTGGGCGTTTACTATTTCAGGGTAACGGGAGAGAGAAGCATATGAAAAAGCCGTTGTTATGGATCTGCATTATCGCAGTAATAATAGTTGCAGCGATCATAATTTCAGTTGTCGCCAAGAATAATGCTCGGTGGGTCAAAATAAACGATATTAAGGGCTACGCAGATTTTTCTAATACACAAATCGAAAAGATTACTCTGCGCAAGAGCGTTACTTCGCCTGAATGGGCTGTTTTTAGAGACGATGACTTACTCTCTCAGTGGGAAGCTTTTTTCAAAAAACTTGAATTAAAGCGCGGCTCTCGTCCCGCAGAAGCTGATTTGTCCTTAAATGGCGGAGGTCTGAGAATTGTGATTGTTTCAACTAACGGGAAGGAGTACTCGTTTGGTATATGGCAGACCTCAACAGAATGCATAATGGAGCTTGGAGGCAAGTTTTATATTACGAATTCGTCCGATAGCCCATTCGATGAAACTTACGATGAAGCGATTGCACGGCATGGAATGACAACCCCGTGGGATTAAGCAAAGATATGATGGAATTGGCGGCAATCAATATTGCCGCCAATGTATAAATACTCATCAATTTTTCTATGTAACCTGTTTCTGGTTTCAAATCGTTTGTTTGTGCAGCCCAAGGCAAAACATTTATCTTTCAGAAAGATACCCCTGAAACAGTTCCGTCTGCTTGGACGCGTTTCCTTGGTTCTTTCAATCATTCTTGCTTTGATGGTGGTACCAACGACCATTACTATGGCTTCGGCATATAGAGCACTTTCAAATGACTATGCACTGTGGGAAAGTTTGACGGATGCAGTAAGCATTTCTTATAACGATGTTGATGGCTTATACACGGAAGAATGGCAGCCGAAGGTTGAAAGCTTTTTTGCAGAGATGGCAGACAAAGATAATCTTTGCTTGTCGATTGCGATTGACAGAGAAATTCTACTTGATAAAGGTGAAATGGGTAAATACGATCATATATGGCTCTCACAAACCGAACACTCATCATATTCAAATATCTCTGGGAGACCACGGACGAATCCCATCCGGTCTCCCTTGCGGACATATCCGCCCATCTATCGCAGTACGGCATCACCGCCGACCCGAGAACACTCCGCAAAGACATCGAACAGCTTGTGGAGTTTGGCGTGGATATTGTCAAAGACCGCAGGGTTCAGAACCTCTACCATGTGGCGACCCGTCACTTTGAGGCGCCGGAGGTCAAGCTGCTGATTGACGCGGTGCAGTCGGCGCGGTTCATCACGCCGGGAAAAAGCAAGGAGCTGGTCAAACGCCTGACGGCCTTTGTCGCTCCCGGAGACGCCGTGCTGCTGAAACGGCATCTGTACATCGACAGCCGCGTAAAAGCTGTCAACGAGAGCATCTACATCAGCGTAGACCGCATCCAGACCGCCATTGCAGAGCGAAAGAAGATCGCCTTCCGCTATTTCGATTATTCGCCCTCCAAGGAGCGCGTCCACCGCCATGACGGACAGGTTTACTCCGTTTCCCCGTATGCCCTGCTCTGGAACAACGACATTTACTACCTCGTTGGCTTCCACGACCACCGGCAGCAGGTCGTAAAGTTCCGGGTAGACCGTATCGACGGTTTGAAGGTCACGCAGAAAGCCGCCGTACAGAAGCCGAAGGATTTCGATGTGTCGGCGTATTTTACACAGGAATTTTCCATGCTTACCGGCAAAACGTGCCATATTACGCTGCTCTGCGAAAACCCCCTCATGAACAGCATCATCGACCGCTTCGGGGAGGATGCACCCACGCAGATCGTGGACGAGAACCACTTCACTGTGGAGGCGACCGTTGATCTCAGCAGCAATTTCTATAGCTGGGTATTCTCCTCCGGCGGGAAGATGAAGATCACAGCGCCGCAGGAAGCGGTGGACGGCTTTCAAAGGATGCTGGAAATCAACAGCAACCCGCCGGTGAAAACATCCCATCTGAAAGGCGGTCAGGCATAGATTTCAAAGATTTTCTCGAAAGGTGTGCATCTGATTGCACACCTTCTTTTTCCCCCTTGATTTTCTCCGAGTTATGTGTATAATAGAGCTATCAGGAACTTTTGTTCCAGATAGGAGATAAGTACAATATGAGAAGCAAGAGCGAGGAGCTTATGCTCCGCATCCGGGAGTACATTGAAAGCTACTTTGAGCGGTATTCCTCTACCCCCACTGTCCGGGAGATTGCCGGAGCCATGAAGATCGCGGTTTCCTCCGCACACAGATACCTGGTGGCTATGGCGGAAAAGGATATGGTTTTCTACGAAAACGGTACGCTCTCCACGCCGAAGATCCAACGGATGAATCCGGCGGTGAGCCCCGCCGCCGTTGTTGGCTCCATCCCCTGCGGCTCGCCGGAGGAAAAGGAAGCCCAGGTGGAGGAATACCTGCCCCTGTCCGTGTCCTTCTTCGGCAAGGGGGACTTCTACGCCCTCCGGGCCTCCGGCAGCTCCATGGAGGATGCACAAATCGATGATGGCGACCTTGTTATCATCCGCCAGCAGCATACCGCCCAGATTGGGGAGATCGTCGTTGCCCTCACCGATGAGGACAAGAACACGCTGAAGCGGCTCTTATATGACGACGACCGGCAGAGCTATTACCTCCACCCGGAGAACAAAGACATGGAGGATATCTATGTATCCGGGCTTCGGGTACAGGGCGTAGCCACCCATGTGATCAAAGCCCTTTGACGGAGGTATTGCCCATGCAGAAAAAATATGTGTCCGTCAACGCGGAGGTGGATACGGACGGCGTGATTCGCCCGCTTCTTATCCGCTGGCATGACGGCAGACAGTGGGAGGTGACAAAGGTGCTTCATACCTGTACTGCTTCTCACGATGAGTTTGAAGGCGTCCGCTACACCGTCAAGATCGGTCGTGCGGTAAGATATTTGTATCGGGAGGGTCAGCGCTGGTATGTTGACCGCTCCCCATAGGAGGTGTTTGTGAGACATGAGGATTTTTTCCTATGAGGAACTCGATGAATTGGGCGAAGGTTTAATTCGCCAATATCTCGGGAAGGAAGCGGAGCGCACCTGCTGCGTGGATATCGAGGGGTTCGTCACGGACTTTCTGAAGCTGCCCCTGCTGTACCGCAGCTTTGCCGAGGAGGACAGCGACAAGATCGGCTTCATTGCGGACGGCGTGACTCCTCTGCGCGTCTATGAGGGCGGAACCGTCGTCCGGCGCGTGTATCCCGGAGGAACCATCGTGATCGAGCGCTGCCTGCGGCAGGAGCACGAAAGCGGCAGACGGCGCTTCACCATCAGCCACGAGTGCGCCCACTACATCATGGACAGGGCAGTTCCCAGCGCCGCCTTTCACCGCGAGTTTGACGGAGAACGCGCCTATACGCAGGAGGATTTCAAAAACCTGTTCAGCTTCCGGGAGACGCAGGTAGACCGCATGGGCGCAGCCCTCCTGATGCCCCGCTTCATGGTTCGCAATGTAGTTGCCATGTATGGCTGCGCTGGAGGTATCCCCGTTTTCGGAGACAGCGTTCTGCGGGCAGCGGACAAGCTCCTGATCAAACAGATGGCCAACGCCATGGGCGTGTCCTTCTCCGCATTTCTCATTCGTCTCCGGGAGCTGGGCTGCCTGTGCTACCGCCCGCTGGTGGAGTACATCACGGAGGAAATGGGGCTGGGACAGGACGGTGGCGCAGGATGAGAAAAGCAAGCACTCCCCGTAAGCTCTCGCCGGATGTGTCACGCAGGCTGTCCGATTCCCGCAGGGAATCCGCCGCGCTGACCCTCCGGGAGATCCACTGCCCCTTTTGCAGTTTTCTGGTAGAGAAGGTGTTCTCCGACGCAGCGGGGCACAAAATGGTCTACTGCCGAAAATGCAAGTCGGAGTATCCCATCAATCTGGGCTGCTTCCGCAGGATGAAGGCGAAACGGGCCGTCTGCCGCCTGCTTTCAGGAAAACCGAGGCAGAAAAGATAAACTGAATACAAAAACCGACTTTTAATCGAGCAAGCGGAGAGAATCAGATTCGTTCTGAGGAGACTGCCAAGCGCCGTACAAAGTCAGACTGAACCGGTAAATGGGTTTGGTCTGCTTTGACGGCGCTTTTTTGCTGCCCGATTGCTTTGTACGGCGTTGAAAGTCCTTTCCCGGCTTGGCTCGGGAAGGGACTTTTTCCATGAAACGCCGCTTTGAACAATACATCTGCCGCTACCCGTGAGCTCCGAATTTTTGATTTCACCCAAATTCAAAAATTCAAAGGAGATCACGGCATGAAAACATTAAAGGAGTTCGATTACGACCTTTGGGCAATCGAGGAAAACGGAAGAAAGAGATATTTCGCCAGAATCAAGGCCACCGGCGAGGAAACGGAGGTCAGCCTTGAGGTGATGCGGCTGCTGCTCCGTCAGGAAAAGCAGATGCGCCGGGAGTACGCAAAACAGCAGACCCTCGGGCCGGTTCTGAGCCTTGACGCCATCCGCGACGGCGGAAGCATGGACGAGTCCGCATGGCTGCTGGATACGCGGCAGCACATCGACTCCGAGGTGCTCACGGCAGAACTCACAGACGCATTCTGCAAAATGCTGACGGACAGCCAGCGTTCGATCTTTACGGAATGCCTCATTGAGGGGAAAAGCCAGACTGCGTATGCTGCGGAGCACGGCATCAGCGTCCCTATGGTCAACAAGCAGATTCGCGCCATCCGGGGAAAGGCAAAAATATATTTTTCCTGATGGTTAAAATTCCTCAAAAAAATGTCCATTGAAAGGTGAGAGGACAAATCTCACCGCAAGGGATACGGAGATTCAGTTTTCTCAGAGCCTTACGGCTCAGCGAACCTTGAAAACTGAATATCCAGGCATCAGGCACATTCCCAACGCTATGGGCTGAACCCCTGAGCCGCTTTCGTGAGTGCGCCACGACCTCGTCGGAGCGAGCTGCGTATCCTTCGCTTCCATGCAAAGCATGAAAGCTCAATCACTGCGCTGCTCCTCCTCTCCCCACAAAGTCCATGACTTTGCGGGGACCCCAGACGGGCGAGCGATACAACTTACACGATAAAAGCCGGGCTGCTCCCGGTGGAGGCGATGACAGGTGTTGGGGACAATGATACTTCCGTAATTCGCGGCCCGGCCACAATGAAGGCGGGGAGGTTCGATTCCTATGGAGCGGTGCAGCACACCGCCGCCTGATGTTCTCCCTGCTCTCGGGGCGTCGAGGACAAATTGAGAGCGGACATACCCGAAAAACGAAACAATCTATAAGACAAGGAGATACAAAAGATGAATTGTCAGGAGAAATACAACAGCGAGAGGTATCTGGATATGACCTGCTTTCTCGCTTTGAGGAATATCGAAAGAAAAGAAAGAAAGGAACGGAGAAACCGCATGAAGGAAAACTGGATTTACCGCAGGGGCGACGTGTACCTCGCCAACCTCGACCCGTATATCGGCTCGGAGCAAGGCGGCACACGCCCAGTCGTAGTGTTGCAGAACAACACCGGCAACTACTACTGCCCCACGCTTATCATCGCACCCATCACGTCCAAGGCGGGCAAGAAGCCGTCCCAGCCCACCCACTACTATGCGGAGCGTATCCACGGGTTGGATGTTCCCGGCATGGTGCTGCTGGAGCAGATCAAGACCATCGACAAGCGGCGCGTGAAGAAGTACATGGGCAGAATGACCCGGCAGCAGATGGATGAGATCGGGGAGGCCATCGAAAACGCCCTCGGGCTGTACGTTCCCGAAGAAATGGAGGCTCCATGATGAATCCCGTATTGACCATCGACCCTGAATTTGAGGCAAAATGCCCGCCGCTGACCGGGGATGAGCTTTCCCAGCTGGAAGAAAACATCTTGGAGGAAGGGCTGGTGCTCATGCCCCTCATTGTCTGGAACGATACGATTGTGGACGGTCACAACCGCTACCGTATCGCGCAGGAGCATCCGGGCATCGAGTTCCGCACCCATGAAAAGCAGTTCAACAACCGCTACGAGGCCCTTTCCTGGATTTGCAAGAATCAGCTTGGGCGGCGAAATCTGACACCCCAGCAGAAGAAATATCTCATAGGCGAACGGTATGACGCTGAGAAAAAAGCACACGGCGGAGACCGTAAAAGTGGGCAGGTAAAATCAACGGTTCAAAACGAACCGTTGATTTCTTCACACATGACCCGTGCTCAAATAGCTGAGGATACAAAAACGAGCGAGAGCTATGTTATGCGGGCAGACCTATACGCCAAAGGCGTAAATGCCGCTGAAGAAGTGCTTCCGGGCATCAAGAATGACCTGTTGCTCGGAAAGTTTAAGCCCAGAGAAACCGATGTGGCGGCTGTCGCCCGCGCATCTCCGGAGGAGCGCCGGGAAAAAGCGGAGCAGCTCAGGGTGATCCCGGAAAAGAAGCCCAAAGCAGATAAGGAGTCTGCCCGGAGCGGCACAAAGCACCGGCAAGAGGTTTATGCGACTATCGACAAAAGCTACGAGGATATGAAGGACTCCAAGCGCGTCACGGAGGATTCGGCACTGGTAAGTCTGCGCTATACGGCGCGGAACATGGTCGAGACATGCGACGTGCTTTTTACGAACTTCCCCGGTCTATTGGAAAAGCCGGACTACAAAGATCAGGTCATTGAAATCATGCAGGAGCCAAAACAATACATTCTCAAATTGGAAGGAGAAACAGACAATGAACAGCATTAAGACACTCTACAAGCTGATGGAGGTCAGCAGCCGGGATTTGGAGATTCCCGATGCGTACCAGCGCAAGCTGAACACCGAGCGTGTGGCAAAGATCGTGGCCGGGTTCAATGAGCGTATCGCCAACGAACCGAAGGTTAGCTTTCGTGACGGTCACTATTATGTGTTTGACGGGCAACATACTATTGTGGCGCGCAAGCACATGAACGGCAACAACGACCTGCCGATCCTCTGCAAAGTGTACTATGGCATGACAGAACAGGATGAAGCGCTGCTGTTTGCTATGCAGACAGGCGATTCTGCGGCTCTTACCCCCAGCGCCAGGCTCCGCGCCAATCTTCGCGGAGAGGATAAGGCATCGGGCGAGTTCTATGCCGCCACCGAGGAAGCGGGGCTGCATATGGGCTTTGAGCGGGGCGGCGGCACGGGACGCATCCTCTGCATCAATACCGCCTTTGCGGAGTTCAGGCGCGCCGGGGCGGAGCTTTATAAGGAAGCGCTCACCATCCTGCTGGAAGCCTGGGGCGGCGACCCCGATTCCCTCCGAGCCGAGGTGATTCAGGGCATCGTCCACTTCGTGGAGCTGTACCACGGCGAGTACGACCGGGAGCGGCTCATTTACGGCCTCCGCGCCTACGAGCCCAAGTTCATCTACGCAGCGGGCAAGGCGGAAAAGGAGCTGCGGGGCGTAAAGCGCTACATCAACCTGTTCTACCGCATCTACAACGGCAGGCGCAAGCATTCGACCCTTCCCATGAAGTTCTAAGGGAAGGCAGACCGCAAGAGAAATCGTGCGGTCATTTACATACAAAAACAACGCATAGGAATGGAGGTGCGAAACATGAACTCTGAAACCACTACCACGCTATCCCAGCGTGATGCTTACAAGCTAATGCTGAAAGAGTATCCGGATGTCATGGATATCGCTCAGATGTGCCAGATACTTGATGTCAGCACGAAAACGGGGTATCGACTGATACGAGAAGGCAAAATCTGCTGCATAAAAGTAGGTCGCGCCTACCGTATCCCCAAAGCACATCTTTTTACCTACTTATGCATCGGCTGTTGACTGCATGGAGAAATAAATCCGATTGGCGGCATCCTTTCCGCATCAGTTCGAATGATTTATACTGTTCTCAGGTCAACGGCAGGTGTTGCCCACAACAAGAGAGGAGGATATCTTATTATGGTGGCAGGACACCTTCGTGAGAAAAAGGGCTATTTTTATGCCGTACTAAACTACACAGACGCACACGGAAACCGCAAAACAAAGTGGATCGCAACAGGGCTTGCGGTCAAAGGCAACAAGAAACGCGCCGAGGCGTTCTTACAGGAGCAGCGGCGCAGTTTCCAGGAAGATGTGCCGATTACAGGAGACGTTCTTTTTGCAGACTTCATGGAACAATGGCTTACGGTAATAAAGAGTTCCGTGGCGGTGACAACTTTCGCCTCATACTCCAATATGGTCAAAAAAGTAATCGTGCCGTATTTCAGAGAACGGCAGATTGCATTGCAGGAGCTGTCGGCAAAACACATCCAGGATTTTTACCTGAAGGAACTGGAACGTGTGAGCGCGTCCTCGGTTATTCATTATCACGCAAACATCCACAAGGCGTTGAAGTATGCTGTCAAGCTCGACCTAATCTCCAGTAATCCTGCCGATAAGATCGAAAGACCAAAGAAGGAGCGTTTTATGGCAAACTTTTACGATGCCGATGAAGTGAACAGGCTTTTTGAAATCTCCAAAGGCACCAAACTTGAAATCCCCATTCTCTTTGGTGCTTTCTATGGGATGCGGCGCAGCGAGACCCTCGGTATGAAATGGGATGCCATCGACTTTGAGCGCGACACAATCACCATCCGGCATACGCTTACAACCGTTGCCCTTGATGGAAAGCGTATTACGGTCGCAGAAGATCGGACGAAAAATAAGTCCAGCATGAGAACGCTGCCACTGGTTCCTTTCGTAAAGGAACGGCTTCTGGAGCTTAAAGCAGAACAGGAGGAAAACCGGCGTTTATGCGGGCGATCCTATGTGAAAGATTACACGGGCTATGTGTGTATCAATGAAATCGGAGATATCATCAAGCCTAATTATGTTTCCTGCGGATTCCCGAAGCTTCTGGAGGAACACGGATTGCGCAGAGTGCGCTATCACGATTTGAGACATAGCTGCGCCTCGCTGCTTCTCGCCAACGGCGTTCCGATGAAGCAGATTCAAGAATGGCTCGGGCACAGCGACTTCTCAACTACGGCAAACATTTACGCACACCTTGAGTACAGTTCAAAAGTTATCTCCGCAGATGCAATGCTTGCTGGCTTAGGAATAGGAAACCGGGAATAAAAAAGAGAAGCCGGCAAAACCGGCTTCTCAGGTTGGCGGAGGGTTAGGGATTCGAACCCTAGGTGCCTTGCGGCACACGACTTTTCGAGAGTCGCACCTTCGACCACTCGGACAACCCTCCAAGTTGTATCTTCACCCAATCCGCTTTGGAAAATGGGGAGAACTGATGGGGAGAACTCAAAGATTTTTTCGTTTTCGAACCCTCGAAAACCTGCATAAATCAAGACTTTTTCGGGTGGAGCGTTCCACGAAGCGATTCCGATTTCGAGTCAGCCCCGTTATGACCGCTTCGATACCTCTGCAAATGCAAAATTTATTATACAGTATCATCAGCAGAATTGCAATCAGTTTATCGGCAAACGGGGCTGAACGAGACAGCAGGCACAGGCTTAGGCGGTGGCGGATAACAAACCGCGGCAGCAGAACAGGATCAACAGCGAGGCGAGAACATTCCAAAGCGCACCCAACAGGCAGCCTGCAAGAACCGAAAGCGCTCCGCTGATGGCAATTGCCGCGACGGCGCCGGGAACAACGAGAAGGATCAGGATCGTGAAATACAGCAGGACGATGAGCATCTTGTTTTTCAACTTTCCCAACAGCCGCTCAATCAACAACATCCCGGAGGCAAAAACTGCGCCAAGGCTAAGGTAAAAAAGGCCAGATCCCAACAGCTCGGAGACGGAAGGGTGGAGAAGCAGCGCTGTTGCAAGCAAAAACACAACCGTGTCTGCCGTATGCTTGATGAGCTGCGGCGCACAAATTGCGGCCAGCTTTGCAACCGGGCGGGCGGGCGCGACAAAAAGATAGTGCTGTGTCAACTCACGCGGGACACTGTTGGTCATTGAAAGAAACACGAGCATATAGGCGGAGAAAAACAGGACGAACCAGAGCCAATTGGGGTCGGGGCCTTCCGCGCGGAGCATGAACATCCCAAACAGGGGGCCGGCGAGCGCGGCAATGGTGGAGAGGGAGAAAAGCCAGAGGCTCTTGCGGGATTGCTCGCGCATGGCGCGGTAAAAGAATGCACTTGCGCCGTGCCCGCGCAGGGGCGGCAACTCCCGTTTCACGCGCTTGCTCACGGGGCCGGTGCTGACGACTTTGCCTTCTTTTGCAGCTGCCTTTACATTATAAGCATGTTCTGCCGCAAAAAGCACATCTTCATAATAATCCGCATCGCTGCGCACGAGCCAAAGCACCATCGCGCCGCAGCAAAGCAAGGAAAGCAGCACATACACCATTGCAGCGCCCCATTGCCCAACCGCTGAGTGCAGGGCGATTGCCCGCCCGAAGCCGAGCGCCGGAACATAATTCCAGGCATCGCTGCCGAAAAAACGAACAAGGGCGGAAACAAAATCTCCCCCGCGCATGGCGAAAATCACAACGCCGATCGCCAAAAGAACCATGAATCCTTTGAGCATGGCGTCGATGCGTTTACGCCATTGAGGACGTGCTGCGCACAGTGCATACAGGTTCGCGCTGAAAAGCTGGCAGAATACGCCGACGAGGATATAACCGATCATCAATCCTGCAACTGCCTCACCGCCAAGGCCGCAATTCATGCGCAGGTTCGGGTACTGAGCGAGCATGCATACCGAGGCCAGCACAAGGATTCCGGCCTGCCGCACAACACCGTAAATCAGGATCTTGCGCGGATTTACGGGCGCGGTGAAGAGCAGGTTTACATCAGCCATGGAAAAGAGCGCCATCCCCTGCTTCAGCCCCTGCAGAAGCGAGGTGCAAAAAATCAAAAGGAACACACCGTTTACGATTGCCGCATATGCGTTGAGGTTGCGCACCTCTCCGGCGGGCTCTCCGGAAGTCATCGTGGCGGAGAAGATCAGCAGCCCGGCAATGACGAGGTAGGGGATCAGCGCCACGGGCTTTTTAACCAATTCCTTCAATGCGTTTTGGATGGTTTTCCTGAGAAGGTAGAGTAGGGCTTTCATTGTGCGCCGGCTTCCTTTCGTTCCGTGATGTCAAAGAAAAGCTCCTCAAGAGACTCGCCGCTTGCATCCACCTCTGCGCGCGTGCGCGCTGCGGCGATTTTACCGTTCATGAGGATACGCAGATCGTCCCAAAGCTCGGACACGCTGTCAAGCATATGGGTAGAGATCAGCACGGCGCAGCCACGGTCGCGCTCTTCACGGAACACGGCCTTAAGCTCTTTGATGGCGTGCGGATCGAGCCCGACCATGGGCTCATCTACAAGAAGAAGCGTTGGCTCGGTCAAAAGCGCGCAGCAAATACTGACCTTCTGCTGCATGCCCTTGGAAAGTTCCTTGCCAAGTTTGGTGCGCTTATCGTCAAGCTCAAACCGGGCAAGCAGCGCATCCGCACGTTGGCGCCAGCCGCCGGTAAGGCCATAGGCCCGGGCGATGAATTCCATATGCTCATTGATGGTCAAAAACTCATAAACCGAAGGGGTTTCAGGAATATAGCCGAGAGCGCGCTTTGCTTCAAGCGATTTATTGTCGTGGCCGTCAATGGTAATTTCGCCTTCGAAACGGGAAAGCCCGGCGATTGCCTTGATTGCGGTCGATTTGCCCGCACCGTTGGGGCCGAGCAGGATGGTGATGCGCCCCGGAAGAACGTCGAAGCTCAAGTGATCGTTGGCAAGCAGTTTGCCGTAGCGTTTGGTTAATCCGTTTATATGAAGCATGGGGTATATAACTCCTTCCTTTGTGCGGTAGAGCCGCTTATACATAGTATATCATAGTCCACTTTTCCTGCATAGGCGCAGTGAAGAGCTACCGCTTTGCATAGGGCGCGCCTGCCAGCCCACTCCATTTGCACGGAGGAAAAGGACGCTTAAAATGATACACTATTTTAGGTGTAAAATCAATACATCTAATCTGGTGTGGGTAAACTAGCAATATAATATAAAAACACAATTGGTGGTGGCACGAATCAAACCGTACTATGAGATCCTCCGCAGTCTGCGGGAAGATCATGACCTGACACAGAGCGATGTTGCAAACCTCCTCGGCACTACGCAGCAGGTATATTCGCGCTATGAGAACGGCGTTAACGAAATGCCCGTGCGCCATATCGTCACACTCTGCAAGTTTTACCGTGTAAGCGCTGATTTTATTTTGGGTTTGCCCGAAAACGAAGGAGTATGATGGTGACACCTGCAAGGCGCCTGCGTTGGGACCGGGGCATGCCGGCAGAGTATTTTATCAAAGCAAGACTGAAAACTCAAAGCAGGAAAATTGCACACAGCATCATCTATTTGCGTGTTCCGGCGAATGCCGGCCGATTTACCGCAGCATAAAGCAGGCTGCGGTTTCTTCCTATACATATCTGTAACAGCACATTGGGAAACAGCATATGAATGAGTATGGCATGGAACGCGCCATGCACACCTTACATGTTTAGGAGGAATCGCAGTGTATAGAAATCTCAACGCCTCTTGCACAACATGCGCGAGCATGGTGGCGGGCAAAAGAACGACATATGATACGGTTGCCGCAGGAACCGTATGCACCAGCGAAGTATGCGGGCCGAATATCCTGCTCGGCGGCCAGCAGCTTGCGCAGATCAACTTCCCCATCCAACAGTATGGGGAAGGATTCTGCCCGGGTGAAGCGCTGGAACAGGGAACGATGTTCCCCGAGCTGGTGCTTTAAGGACGGAGGAGGGAATGAACATGGAAACAACGCAATGTGCTTTGTTGAACCAAATCAGCGAATACCAGTTCGTATGCGTTGAGCTGAATCTGTATCTTGACACACACCCGAAGGACGAAGCGGCGCGCGCCGATTATCTGTGCTATAGCAAAATGCTGCAGCAACTCATCACCCAATATGAGGAGCAATACGGCCCGCTGCAGAATTTCGGGCATTCGCCCACGGAAACCGGCTGCTACGTTTGCTCGAAATGGCCTTGGGAATAAGGAGGAACACCTATGTGGATCTATCAGAAAAAACTTGAATACCCCGTTAACATCACAGCCCCCGATCCCCGCATGGCAAAAGCACTTATGGCACAGTATGGCGGCCCGGATTCTGAGCTTGCCGCCTCCATGCGTTACTTGACACAGCGCTTCTCGATGCCGGATAATCGTGTACGCGCTACGTGCAACGATATCGGTACGGAAGAGTTAGCACATTGGGAGATGATCGGCACGATGATTTACCAGTGCATGCGTGGAGCGAGCCTGGAAGAAATAGAAGCAGCAGGCCTGCTCGGGTACTATACGATGCACAATCACGGAGTTTATCCGGCCGATCCCAACGGAGTGCCCTTCACGGCCAGCTACATCCAGTGCACCGGGGACCCGATTGCCGACCTTGTGGAGGACCTTGCAGCAGAGCAGAAGGCGCGTGCAACCTATGAGCACCTGATGACGCTGACGGACAATCCACAACTGATCAACCCGCTCCGTTTCCTGCGCGAGCGTGAAATCGTTCATTTCCAGAGATTCGGCGAGTGCCTGGAAATTGTTCAGGCGCTGCAGAGCGGCGAAACACGGACGTATTACCCGAGTGTTACGGTAGAGAGCGGCGGAGCCTGCATGTGCAGGCAGAGCAATTAAACGATCTCCTTGCGCATGGCGGCGCCCAAACAGGCGCCGCCCTTTGTCTGGAAATTGTTCATGCATTTTTGATTTGCCGCATATCGCTGCATGCGGTACAATCAGGGGGAACGGGCTGTGGAAAATGGAAACAACATGCCACAGAACGGATTGTTTTGCAGGAGGAATTGCTTATGAAGGCACTTGTGCTGGGCGGTGCGGGATACATCGGCTCGCATACCGTTTTCGCGCTGATTGAACAAGGTTTTGATGTGGCGGTGGCAGATAACCTGCAAACCGGCCACCGCGCCGCAGTACATCCTGAGGCGCGCTTTCACATGGGCGATGTGCGGGACCGGTCGTTTATGAACGATGTGCTGCAGCGTGAAGCGCCGGATGCAGTAATTCATTTCGCAGCGAATTCACTTGTTGGCGAAAGCATGCGGGAACCCATGAAATACTATGACAATAATGTGGGCGGCGCTTGCACGCTGCTTGCCTCCATGGCAGAGCAGGGGGTGAGAAAAATCGTATTCTCCTCTACCGCCGCTGTATATGGTGAACCGGAACGCATCCCCATCCGGGAGAACGACAAAACCATTCCGACAAACCCTTATGGTGAAACGAAGCTTGCAATGGAGCGCATGTTCCACTGGGCGGATGTGGCATACGGCGTAAAATCCGTGTCTCTGCGCTACTTCAACGCGTGCGGCGCACACGAGAGCGGATGCATCGGCGAAGCACACGCAACGGAAACACACCTGATTCCCATTGTCCTTCAGGTACCCAATGGCCAACGTGCGTCGGTAAACGTGTTTGGAAACGATTATGAAACACGCGACGGCACCTGTGTGCGGGATTACATCCATGTGACCGACTTGGCGCAGGCCCATATCCTTGCCATGTGCTATCTTGCCGGAGGCGGGGAAAGCGATGTGTTTAACCTTGGAACCGGAGTGGGTTTCACGGTGCGCGAGATCATTCATGCCGCAGAGCGCGTAACGGGCCGTGCGATTCCCGCTGTGGACGCGCCGCGGCGGGCGGGCGACCCGGCGCAGCTTGTCGCTTCCGGCGACAGGGCGCGCGAGGTGCTTGGTTGGCAGCCGCAGTTTACGGAGGTGGAAGAGATCATCGCTTCCGCATGGCGCTGGCATAGCACGCATCCGGATGGATTTGAAAACCGGTAAAGCGTGAGCCGGCCGGAACTGCAAAGGAGACGGAAAGCCTTGTGAAATAAATGCCGTGCAGAGCTTGCGGAAGCGATGCGCGGCATTTATAATAAAAATAATATTGTGGAGCAGTTTGGGAACAATCCCATTGATAAAACACGGCTGCCGCGCACTCCACAGCATGCGGGGCGGTACGAAAAGAAGGAGGCATTTTTAACCGCGCGGCTCGCGGTGCGGCAGTGTGGAGACCTGCCGTAATGCGCGGCGCAGCCAGCCTGCGCGCGCGAGGCGAACGAAGCGGAGGCTTCGCCGCCAGAGCCGGGGACATGGCAAAGGTAACGCTCAAAAACATCAAGAAGGTCTACGACAAAAATGTGGTCGCGGTGCAGGAGTTCAACCTGGAGATTGCGGACAAGGAGTTCATTGTGCTTGTGGGTCCGTCGGGCTGCGGAAAGTCTACGACGCTGCGCATGGTGGCCGGCCTTGAGGAAATCAGCGGCGGCGAACTTTACATTGGCGATAAGCTGGTAAATGATGTTCCGCCAAAGGACCGCGACATCGCGATGGTGTTCCAGAATTACGCACTTTATCCGCACATGACGGTTTATGAAAACATGGCGTTCGCGCTTAAGCTGCGCAAGGAAAAAAAGGAAGTCATCGACAAAAAAGTGCGCGAGGCAGCAGAAATTCTGGATATCACCCAGTATTTGGATCGCAAGCCGAAAGCGCTTTCGGGCGGCCAACGGCAACGCGTTGCGATCGGGCGCGCCATTGTGCGTGACCCGCAGGTGTTCCTGATGGATGAGCCGCTTTCCAATTTGGATGCAAAGCTCAGGAACCAGATGCGCGCCGAAATCATCAAACTCCGCCAGCGCATTGACACGACTTTCATCTATGTTACCCATGACCAGACCGAAGCCATGACGCTTGGGGACCGCATCGTCATCATGAAAGACGGCTTTATCCAGCAGATCGGGACGCCGCAGGAGGTGTTCAACCATCCTGCCAACCTTTTCGTGGCGGGCTTCATCGGCTCTCCGCAAATGAACTTCTTTGATGCGCGTTTGGACAAGGACAATGAGGGCTACTTTGTCTCCCTTGGAACTGCGCGTGTGCATCTGCCTGAAGAGAAGCAGCAGGCGCTTCGCGAAAAGGGCGCTGTGCCGCAGGCGATTACGCTCGGCATCCGGCCGGAGCATGTGATGCTCTGCGCGGACGACACGGCGGCGCATATCTCAGCTACGGTTGATGTTTCCGAAATGATGGGGAGCTCTGTGCACCTTCACGTAAATGCTAACGGCAAGGACGTGGTCGTCATCATCCCGACGCTGGACTTACAGGGGATGCCGCAGCAGGATTTCGGCTATGGCGCAAAGGTGAACTTTACCTTCGGCGGCAATGTGATCCATATGTTCAACCCGGAAACCGGAATAAACCTGATTTAAAACAATAAACGTCAACCGGGCCGTTCCGAAAGAGCGGCCCGTTTCTGGTTTCACAGCCGCGTCATTTTGTTTCACATTTTTGCACAGCAAAGCCTTTTTTTCTATATGGACAAACGGTATAATAAACGGCAAGAACAGAAGAGAAATCGGGATGGAGGAAACAAATGGGCAACATGAAGGAACACAAACCGTCGAAGAAGCCGCTGGTGTATTACTGCATTGTTGTAGCGGTTGTTATGCTGTTGCTTAATTCGCTCGTTTTCCCTGCGCTCATGGAAGCGCAGGTGCGGGAGGTCGGTTACAACGAGTTCCTGCAAATGGTGGATGCGGGCCAAGTGGAGCAGGTTGCACGCGACGATGCAGAGGGACTTATCACATTCCTTGCGACGAACGATGCAGGGCGTGAACGCGTTTACAAAACGGGCATTTGGCCGGACGAAACCCTGATGGAACGGCTGGAGAAAGCCGGAGTTAAATTTGCAGCGGCAATTCCGACGCAGAGCTCGCCGCTTCTGACGTTCCTGCTGACATGGATCCTGCCGATCCTGATTTTTGCGGCGCTTGGCCAGTTCATGATGCGGAAATTGCAGAGCGGGGGGATCGGCCCCAATGCAATGAGCTTCGGCAAAGCAAACGCAAAGGTTTATGTTGAGGCGCAAACCGGCAAGACGTTTGCGGATGTTGCGGGCGAGGACGAAGCAAAGGAAGCACTCACGGAAATCGTAGATTTCCTGCACAACCCCGGGAAATATGCAAAGATCGGGGCGCGGCTTCCCAAGGGCGCGCTGCTTGTGGGCCCTCCGGGCACCGGCAAGACGCTGCTTGCCAAGGCGGTTGCGGGCGAAGCGCAGGTGCCGTTCTTCTCTATTTCCGGATCGGAATTTGTGGAAATGTTCGTGGGCATGGGCGCCGCCAAGGTGCGCGACCTGTTCCAGCAGGCCAATGAGAAAGCGCCCTGCATCGTGTTCATCGATGAGATCGATACAATCGGCAAAAAGCGCGACGGCGGCGGACTTGGCGGAAACGATGAGCGCGAACAGACGCTCAATCAGCTTCTGACTGAAATGGATGGCTTTGACGGCAAGAACGGCGTGGTGATTCTGGCTGCAACAAACCGCCCGGATTCGCTTGACCCGGCCTTGCTGCGTCCGGGCCGGTTTGACCGGCGTATCCCTGTGGAACTGCCGGATCTCGGCGGCCGCGAGGCAATCCTCAAAGTGCATGCGAAGGACGTGCATATGGCGGCGGATATCGATTATAATGCGGTCGCACGGGCGACGAGCGGCGCCTCCGGCGCTGAACTTGCGAACATCGTAAACGAGGCGGCGCTGCGCGCAGTGCGCATGGGACGTGATGTTGTGGAGCAGGCGGATCTGGAGGAGAGCGTGGAAGTAGTCATCGCCGGCTACCAACGCAAGAGCGCAGTGATTTCCGAACAGGAGAAGAAGATTGTAGCGTATCATGAGATCGGGCATGCGCTTGTCGCTGCAAAGCAGAGCGATTCGGCACCCGTGCATAAAATCACCATTGTGCCGCGTACCTCTGGCGCGCTTGGATACACGATGCAGGTGGAGGAAGGCGAGCGGTTCCTGATGAGCCGGGAGGAAGCGTTTAACAAACTTGCTACGCTCACCGGCGGCCGCACAGCGGAGGAACTGATCTTCCGCAGCGCAACGACCGGCGCTTCCAACGACATTGAGCAGGCTACGCGTCTTGCCCGTGCGATGGTTACGCGCTATGGCATGAGCAGCCGCTTTGGCATGGTTGCGCTTGAAACTGTGGAAAACGCATACTTGGGCGGGGATACCTCGCTTGCATGTTCACAGGAAACGGCAGCGCTTGTCGATCGTGAGGTTGTTGCGTTGGTGAAGGATGCGCAGGAGAAAGCACGCGAAATCCTTACCGAAAACACGGATGCGCTGCATCGGCTCTCCAAATATCTGCTGGAGAAAGAAACCATAACCGGCGAGGAATTTATGCAGATGCTCAATGAACGGGCATAAGGGCCTTTGTCCGTCAGATCAGTGACCCTCTCCCGGGCTCGCATGCGCAGTTTGCATTTGCGGCAAAGCCTTGCCTGACAAATGCTTTCGCACAGCTGACCAGATGCTGCCAAGAACAGCCGAAGTCTCCGCGGACTGCGGTTATGCCTCCTCCGGCTTGTTTTGAAAGAACCGCCTGCGCATCAAGCGCAGGCGGTTCTTTTATTGAAATCATATAATCGTTGTTTTTTGCATTTTCTATGGTTTATGATACAGCCGGGTTAACTGAACATGCCCCAATTGAAGCATGGCCTGCGTTTATCCGATGTGAATGCCGCCGGAACCGGAGGAAGTGTTGCTTTCTTCCTCTTCCTGCAAAACGGCATCCGCCACGCCGGAAGGAATTGCCCCCATGCCGCCGAGGCCCGCCCAAATCGAATCTGCAAGCGTGCGCACAGGCGGAGTATATAAATCAAGCAATCCCTTGCTCTCGCGCCGCAGCGCTGTTTTCAGGTGCGACATTGCGCTTTGCAACGCGCTGCACTCAGCAGAGGGGATGCTGCTTTTGTAGTTGGTCAGCAAATACTGCGCATCAGCGTAAGCGCGGTTGCCGGCGGAAAGCTCCGCTGCAATCGCAAGCCGGTTGGTTCCCACATAAAGCTTGAGCGCTTCCGCATCCGCATTGGGATCCACAATAACCTCTGCGCCGAACACATCGGAAATCAGCTCTTGCAATTTCAGCGTGTGCAGGCACCAGCAATCCCGCGCATACAGGCTCATATATTCGCCGGGAACCATATGGCGGTTCAGCCCGGCAGAATCCATGCGCACCGCCACCAACGCAAGCGCGCAGATTTGCTCAAAGCTGAGGTTCGTTTCAATGTTGCTTTGAACCGCTGTATAGATTTTTGGGATATTTGCAATTTGCCCCGTGCTCTTCATCTGATTAAAAATGGCAAAAAGCATGCGCTGCTGCCGATCGGCGCGCGCTACATCGGAACTGCCTTTGCGCTGGCGGCAATAATCCAGCACAGCCTGCCCGTCCAGATGCTGCAAACCGGGATGAAGCTCACGCCCGTTCATTGTCACCTCAATATCCACGTCATATTCCACGCCGCCCATGGCGTTAACGACATCTTTCACGGCATTCATATCCACACTTACGTAATACTGAACCGGGATGCCGCCAAACAACGCACTGACGGTGTTAAGCGCGCTCTGATAACCGCCGTGCTTGAGGCCGCCGCCAAGGGAGAACGCGCTGTTCACCTTGCCATATGGGTCAAGCGGCTCGATCAGTTCGCCCGACTTATTATAAAGCTGCACATAGCTGTCGCGTGGAATGGAAATCATATCCACTGCATTTGTTTTGAAATTTACCGTAACAAGGATCATTGTGTCCGTGCGGAACGAACCGGAAGCCTCTCGTTCTTCGCTTTTGTCAATGCCGAACACCATGATGTTCACACGGTTCTTCATAAAACTGAGATCCGAAAGCGATTCCAGCTCTGCTTCGGACATGGGCGCGGGGGTTGGCTCCGGAGTAACGGCGGGTTCCGGTGTGGGACTATGCGCGCCCGGCGTTTGCAGCGGCGCAGCCGAAGGCGTAGCAGGTTCGGGCGTTGGCGCTGCAGTCGCATCAGGCGTAAACAGTGCGGCCGGAGTGTTGATCCGCAAATAAAAAATGCCGATGGCAGCCAGCAAAAGCAAAAGCAATGCGGCAAGAATCAGCAGAATAATTCTTCCGGTTTTCCGTTGTTTTGACATATTCATCACCTTCTTGATGGCATTATACCTTGTTTCAAGCAGCGATACAAACCATATGTTTGCGAAGCTCGTGAACAAAAGATGAACAAATTGCCGCAAAGAAACGCGCAGGAAAAAGCGCGAAAAATATGAAAGGTGGATGAGAAAATGCGCTTTCAGGGCGAAACAGGTTCACATCGGGGGAAGATATATGATATAATCCAGACAAACAGGATGGCTGATCATGCATGAGGGGGAACGAAACAAGCAAATCAAAACCGCAATCAGAATTCTGAAAACGAAAGGGGAGGGCATGCATGGCAGGCCGGTTTGATACAGCAACGATTAAAGAACAGGTTTACCAAATCCTTCGCCGGGAACTGGTCCGGCAGCGGTATGAACCGGGCGAATGGCTGCAGGAGAACGAGATTGCGGAACGGCTTAACGTTAGCAGATCCCCGGTGCGGGAGGCTTTGCGCATGTTGACGGGGGAGGGGCTTTTGGTGGAGGTCCCCAAAAAGGGCGTTTATGTTAGAAAGCTGACGGAGGATAAAATACGGGAAAATTTTTCTATCCGCTGCCTGCTGGAAGTAAACGCAATTCAAAGCTTGCATGATTTGCAGACAGAGGCAGCCGAGGCGCTTCTAGCGTGTTTGAGCCGCGAATGCACGGCATATCCCGATCGGGATCCTTGGGAAAAGCAAGGCGAAGAAAGCCTGCACGCGTTGCTGATGCGGCTTGCCGGAAATGAGACGGCGGTTCAAATTCACAAAAAACTGTGCGACCAGCTTTTGCTGATCCGTGTTTCCGCTCTTTCCTGCCAAAGCGATGCGGAACGTTTCTTGTCTGAGCACGCGAAGATCGTGCAATACATTCTCGAAGGGTGTCTGGAGCGTGCGGCAGATTTGGACAGGGCGCACCTGCTGCGAACCCAGGAGCTTGTATTGCAATATGTATGCCGGAAATAATTATCCTCTCATAAAAACAGCATTTTCTCCAGTGCATACTCCATTGCACATTCGGAATATATAGTATAAAATATATAAAATTTCGCGTATGACCGCACATTACGGCGCGGCCCGGCGCAACAATGACGAAGGAGATCCGCCCAATGGCAAACACGATCATTCCAGACGGCTACCGTTCCACAATGACCCTGTATGAAACGCAGGATGCAATCAGCTTCATTAAACGATCTTTTCAGGATGGGCTTGCGCGCGCGCTGCGCCTTAAGCGCGTTACAGCGCCACTGTTCGTGCAGCCGCAAAGCGGCCTTAACGACGACCTGAACGGTGTGGAACGCCCCGTAAGCTTTGATATTCCCTGCGCGCAAACCGAGGCGCAGGTGGTGCATTCTCTTGCAAAATGGAAGCGCATGGCGCTTTACCGCTATGATTTCCATCCGGGAAAGGGGCTTTATACGGACATGAACGCGATCCGGCGTGATGAAACGCTGGATAATCTGCATTCCGTTTACGTAGACCAGTGGGACTGGGAAAAGGTGCTCACGCGTGAAACACGAAATCTGGAAACGCTGCAAAACACTGTGCGTTCCATCGTAGGCTGTGTTTGTGACACGTTGGATGCACTTAAGGCGCGGTACCCACACATCAATACCGAACTTTCGCGCGATGTCAAATTTATTACAACACAGGAATTGCTGGACCTTTATCCGGATATGACGCCGAAAGAACGGGAGGCCGCAATTACACGCGAATATAAAACCGTGTTCCTCATGCAGATCGGCGGAAAACTCAGCGATGGAAAACCACATGACGGCCGCGCACCGGACTACGACGATTGGTCGCTTAACGGGGATATCCTGTTCCATTTCCCACTGTTGGACTGCGCGCTTGAAATTTCGTCTATGGGAATCAGGGTAGATGCGGAGGCGCTGGATCGGCAGCTTGCAGAGGCGGGCTGCGATGCGCGCCGCGCGTTACCGTTCCACAGCATGTTGCTTGCGGATCAACTGCCGCTCACCATTGGCGGCGGCATCGGCCAGTCCCGCATTTGTATGCTGCTGATGAGCAAGGCGCATATTGGCGAAGTGCAATGCTCAATTTGGGACCGCGAGACGATAGAAAGTTGTGAAAAGGCGGGAATTGTCCTGCTTTAAAGCAAAATGAGCTGCAAAACGAACGGCTTGTGCAGACGTTTGCACAAGCCGTTTTGCTTCATTCTGACAGGCTTTCCGCCCTCCCATGCTCATAAGCCCGTTGACAAAGGAACTGGAGCATTTGCTCATAAGCTTTCACGATTACCATAACATCTTCGCTTTCACCGCTTTCGTTTTGATCGAGGATGCGGGAGAGCCGCAGGCGGGCCGCAAAAATTTCTTCAGCGAGCATGTCGCAGGGGCTGCCTTTTGCAAACTCGTTGGGATAGTTTGCGTCATAGTCGATGCAGCGCCCCATCATGTGATTGTAGATATAATCGAAAGAATCCATAGTTACCCTCCAAGATTTTTCTGGTTACAAGAATAGGTCAAAACGACCATAATTTCAAGTAGGTCACCGCACCATAATTTTAGCATGGAGCGATTAAAAACACTTAGGAAAGCCAAGGGATATACACAAATCAAAATGCAGATGCTCACCGGCATTGATCAGAGCGATTATTCCAAGCTGGAAACGGGGAAGCGGAATTATTCCTTTGATCAATGCAGGCGGATTGCACTCGCGCTCGAAACAAGCATGGATTACCTTGCCGGGCTGACGGATGATCCCGCACCGTATCCACGCAGGGAATCCGATGCCGCGCGCAAATGATGCGCAATACGCCCAAAGGGACTTTTCTTAACGGTTTTAACGAGATTTTATCTATATTGCAGATAAAACAGGATATCATCAAAAATCATGTACATAATATATTGTTAGGTGGTAAACATGATTTTTGAGAACATCCGCGCTCTGCGCGAAGATAATGACTTAACGCAACAACAGCTCGCCGACTATTTGGGAGTGGCGCAAAATACATACTCACAATACGAAACCGGAAAGATCGCCTATACCGCTCAGGTTTTGGTGAAGCTTGCGGATTTTTACGGTGTGAGCGTGGATTATCTGTTGGGAAGAACAGATAAAAAAGCACCATAATAGAGCCAAGCAATGCAGCCTAATCATTGCTTCATCATAAGGGAATACACCCCGAAAGTCAATAAGGTAAATGCCGGAAAACAATTAAGGAATACTTGAGATAACGGATGCTGAACAGGGCGGCCCGATGTCCGTCCGGACGGCCACACGAATGCATGTTTGTGAGCTTTTGCGGCATCGCAGGGAGAAGATGCCTGGCAAAAGAGATAAAAGTACAGCTTATGCGCTGACAAAAATTAAAAAGAACCCTGCTGTTGAAGGGGAGTCGCTCAAGGCGGCTCTTTTTTATGGGCGCTGTTTCCGGTTTCAACAATTATCCGCTATATATGCATCGTTTGTTCTACACATATCACAAGGTGCGTATGGTATAGTACCCGTGGAAGCGGGAAGGGGGCGGCATATGTATATTGAGCTGTTTCTCCTGGATAATTTCGTAATGGATTGCCTGATGCTTCGCATTGCCGCAGCGCTTTGCGCACGGCGCTTGCCAATACGCCGCATGGCCATTGCATCCGCGCTTGGCGCCTGCTGTGCATGGGCATCGTTGTTTTTTCCGCCGTTATTGTCCCTGCCGGGAAAAATTGTGTGTGGGCTCCTGTTTGCGCTTGCCTTTCCGGCAAAGCGCCTGCGGGAATATACATGTGCTGTTGCGGCAGTATTTGCAGCGGCTTTTTTAACGGGTGGTTTTGCGTTCTGCCTGGCGCTTTGCTTTGGAGGCGGAATGGGTACGGGCGTGGTGCTTGCCGCTCTGCCTGTGCGCACTGCGCTGGTGATTGCGCTTGCCGCCACATTTGTACCGAATTTGGTGCGCCGCTTGCAGGCGCGGCGGGCGCAGGTGGGGTTTCGGGCGGAGGTCATAATGCATGCTGCCGGCCGGGAATACCGGCTAGATGCATTGATTGATACGGGAAACGGCTTGGTCGAACCGCTTAGCGGCAAACCGGTTGCCGTTGCGTATTTACCGGAGCTTGCAGAGCATGCGCACATCCCGATCCCAACGGCCACGGCACATGGCACGGACGTTCTTTATGCGTTGAAGCCGGAGCGCCTCTGTATAAACGGCCGTGAAAGCGATGCGCTGCTTGCGCTTTGTCCCATGCCAATCCGCGGCGCGGAGGCGCTCTTACCGCCGGTGCTGGCGGAACAAATGAATTTGGGAGGTTAATCCATGCAACGCTTTTTTGCCCGGTTGCTCATCGGAATTTACAGGCGCCTCGGGATTTTATCTTCGCTTTACTATGTAAATGCGGGCGAGGCGCTGCCACCGCCGCTTTCCAGAGAAGAAGAAAGCCAATGCATCCATGCGCTGAGCCAAGGGGATGAATCTGTGAAGCAGACGCTGATTGAACGCAATCTGCGCCTTGTGGTATACATTGCGCGCAAGTTTGAAAACACCGGTGTGAACATCGAGGACCTCATTTCCATCGGCACCATTGGCCTCATCAAAGCCGTCAATACGTTTGATACCACAAAGAAAATTAAGCTTGCAACATATGCTTCCCGCTGTATTGAAAATGAGATTCTCATGTATCTGCGCCGGAGCTGCCGCCTCAAACTCGAGGTTTCCCTGGATGAGCCCCTTAACATCGATTGGGATGGAAACGAACTTCTGCTTTCCGATATTCTCGGCACGGATGGCGACCTCGTTTACCGCGGGATTGAGGATGAGGTGGATAAGGAACTGCTTGCGCTTGCAATGCGTAAGCTCACCCCGCGTGAAAAGCAGATCATGGAGCTTCGGTTTGGCCTTCGTGGCACACACGAATATACACAAAAGCAGGTTGCAGACATGCTGGGCATTTCCCAAAGCTATATCTCCCGGTTGGAAAAGCACATCATCAAGGTCCTCCGCAAGGAGATCATTTCGATGTCGTAATAGATGTCGTAATATAAGTACTGCCCGAAGAGGGGAGCTCTTCGGGCAGTACTCCTGCGTGCCGCCATGCCTGCAAACGGCACGCAAGCTACACAACCAATAAAATCAATAGTTTTCAGCTCTGAGCTCGAAATAGGCTTTCGGGTGCGCACACACGGGGCAGACCTCGGGCGCAGACTCGCCGATGTGGATGTGGCCACAGTTGAGGCACTTCCAAACGCATACGCCGTTGCGGGAGAAAACCTTGCCTTCGTTGATGTTGGCAAGCAGCTTGCGGTAACGCTCCTCATGCCCTTTTTCGATGGCGGCTACGCCATCGAAGAGCCGCGCGATGTCTTCAAAACCTTCTGCGCGTGCTTCAGCAGCGAATTCGGCATACATATCCGTCCATTCATAATTCTCGCCCGCAGCAGCATCTACAAGGTTGTCGGCAGTGCCGGGAACCTTGCCGCCATGGAGCAGCTTAAACCATAGCTTGGCATGCTCTTTTTCATTGCCTGCGGTTTCTTCAAAAATTGCGGAAATTTGGACGTAGCCCTCCTTCTTCGCGGCGGAAGCATAATAACCGTATTTGGTGGCAGCCTGTGATTCGCCTGCAAATGCGGCGAGCAGATTGGCTTCGGTTTTGGTTCCTTTGAGTTCTTTCATGGTTGAGTCTCCTTTCAGAATTTAGTTAGTGTGCTTTATTGTTTGCGCTGCAAGCGCTGCAGATACCATGGAATACAAGCGTCATACCCGTTATGGCCATGCCCGTATGTGCGCTCGCGATGCTGCACAGGTCGGGCAGGGGAGCGCGTGGAACATCAATCACGCGGCCGCAGCAGGTACAGATCGCATGTAAGTGCGGAGTGACGTTGCCATCGAACCGGTCCGGCCCGGAAGGCGTCGTGATGCGCCGGAGCGCCCCGTTTTCGGCAAGCTGGTTCAGGTTGCGGTAGACCGTTGCAAGGCTTACATCCGCATCGCCGGCCCTAAGGCCTGCATAAACCTCGTCCGCCGTGGGGTGGGTGCAGGCAGCGCGCACATAATCCAATACAAGCTCTCGCTTTTTTGAATAGATCATGTGCACCTCCATTGAGAATAAGAATTATTCTTAAATTAATTATACCTGATTTACACAATTTGTCAAGCTGCTGAAAGAATATATTTTTTTGATTGGAATCTTGTATGCATTTGCGGCTCTTGCAAGCAAACGCAGAGGGGAATATAATTAAGAAAAAAGGCGGTATGACGCCGCCTGAACGAGGTGGGAAGAATGGAACCATATGCGGAGATTAACGCGCAGGTAAACGCGGCGCTGGACGAGTTGTTTGCAGCGGCTGACACGCTTCGCGCGGGCGATATTTTTGTTGTGGGCTGCTCCACGAGCGAGGTCATGGGAAAAATGATCGGAACCGGTTCAAGCGTTGAAGCAGCAACGGCGATTATGGACGCTGTGTTGCCGCGCGTGAAAGAGCGTGGGCTGTTTCTTGCCGTGCAGTGCTGCGAGCATCTGAACCGCTGCCTTGTGGTAGAACGTGAATGCATGGAAAAATTTGATTTGCAGCAGGTGTGGGTGAAACCACAGCTTCATGCAGGCGGTGCTTTTTCGATGCAGGCTGTGGCGCGCTTTGACGACCATGTCATGGTGGAAGACCTGCGCGGGCGCGCATCCGCGGGCATGGATATCGGTGGAACATTCATCGGCATGCATTTGCACCCGGTTGTTGTTCCCGTACATGCGAAAACGCGCAAAATCGGAGAGGCAAACCTTACTATGGCGCGTACGCGTCCCAAGTACGTTGGCGGCCCGCGCGCACAATACGATGAAATGCCGCACCCCAAAGAATAATGGATTTCTCTGCCAAACGAAAATCTGTGAAAGAAAATATAATATACAATAAATAATTTAAGCGAAAAAGGGCGGAAAATGAAAAAAGCCGCTCTTTTTCATTAAAAAGTTGTTGCGTTTTAAAAGCGAATCAATTATAATAATAAAAGTTATCCAAAGCTTCGGGTCTGTGGTTGCAAGTCGATGCCAGTCGCAGGCGAAACGATCCACATAAGCGGGGCAAAGTTCCCGTGAGCATGGTGCGGCTTAGATGTAAGCCCGGCCGGGGCGCAAGCCCCGAGAGGAGCAGTAGTGGGGGGCAAAAATGCCTAGTAGCGAACCTTCCGGCCGGCGGGTGTGGGGGCAAAGACCAGGTCAGCCGAAACTTGGAATAACAAAAAATAATTTTACAAGGGGATATCAGACACATGTTCCAGGACAAGACATTGGTATGCAAGGATTGCGGCGCGGAATTCGTTTTCACCGCAGGCGAACAGGAATTCTATGCCGAGAAAGGCTTCCAGAATGAGCCGATCCGTTGCAAAGCGTGCCGGAACGCCCGCAAGAGCCAACGCTCGAACGATCGTGAGATGTATGATGCGGTCTGCGCACAGTGCGGCGCGCCCACCAAGATCCCGTTCGTTCCCAAGAACGACAGGCCCATCTACTGCAGCGCCTGCTTCCAGAGCCGCAGAGGCTAAGACCACACTGACGGTTTAAGCAAGCGCGCTCTGAAGGGCGCAGCGACCCCCGTGCTTGGGGCTAATCCCCTTTGTTCCGCGCGATGCGGCAATAACGGTGAATTAGAAAAGGCAGAAAAGCTTCGGCGTACAGCCGGGGCTTTTTTTGCGCGCTGAATCCACGCAAAAGCGTTGCATTGTGCAGCAAGGATTGCTAAGATAGAAAAAAACGAAAAGAGGCGTTTGTGATGAACCAAAGCACAAAGGGCATCCCCAAAAAAGGGTTGCCGGAAGGCTTCCTTTATGTAGACGAAGTAATTCAAGACTGCATTGTTGATGCAAAGTACGCGGGGACGGATAATTTCATGGGACGTCCGGCCGCAGGCTATGAGGCGCCGCTTGTGGTGGTTACAAAAGAAGCTGCACAGCGGTTGGAAAAGGTGGCTGCGGTTTTCCGGGATAAGGGCTATCTTATGAAATTTTATGATTCCTATCGCCCGCAGCGCGCAGTGGACGATTTCATGCGCTGGGGCGCGGATGCGGAGGATGACCGCCGTAAGCCTGTGCACTATCCAAACGTGGAAAAAGGAATGGTGATTGAGCTTGGCTACATTGCCCGCCATTCCGGACATACGCGCGGCTGTGCAGTGGATTTGACGCTGGTTGATGCTTCCACCATGCAGGAACTGGATATGGGGAGCATCTTCGATTTTATGGATGAACGCTCCCACCATGGCGCGCCGGGTTTATCCCCTTTGCAGGAGGAAAACCGTAGGCTGCTTTGCGAAGTGATGTGTGCGAACGGTTTCCGCAGATATGAGAGCGAATGGTGGCATTATGCCGTTACGCCTGAGCCGTATCCGGATACTTACTTTGATTTTCCGATTGCGTAACGAATATCGGGCTTGACGCAGGCGGAAATCCCCTTTCCGGCTGTGCCAAGCCCGCAAATAAGATTGAAAAAAAAGGCGCGGCATGGTATGATAAACATGCTTGGAAACACACTTCATTAAAAGGAGAAACAGGAGAAACAAATGAATTTCGACAGGGAGCTTGATGCACGCAAGGGCGAACTCATCGAGAGTCTCCAGGAGCTGATTCGGATCAAGAGCGTAGGAGAGGAAGCAGGCGCGCATCCGTTTGGCGACGGGCCGCATGCATGCCTGATGGCCTGCCTTGCACTGGGCGAAAGGCTTGGGTTCCGCACAGCCAGTGTGGATGATATGGCAGGCTATGTTGAATTCGGCACGGGCGAGGAAATGGTTGCCGTGTTGGGTCACTTGGACGTTGTGCCGGAAGGGGACGGCTGGAAGTATCCGCCCTACGGCGCAGTGATCGAAAACGGCAGGCTGTATGGGCGCGGCGCGGTGGATGACAAAGGCCCCACCGTTGCGGCGCTGTATGCGCTCAGAGCCATTGCGGATTCAGGATTGCCGCTTTCACGCCGCATCCGCGTCCTCTTTGGCCTGAACGAGGAAAAGGGCTCGCTCTGTATTAAACATTATGTGGAAAAAGGCGAAGAACTCCCCGTGATGGGCTTTACGCCGGATGGAGAATATCCAATCATCAACGGCGAAAAAGGCATTGTGACCGCCACGTTTTCACGCAGGCTCGGCTCCACTGGCGACAGGCGCATCGCTGCGTTTTCTGCGGGCATTGCTTCCAATGTGGTGCCCGAATTCGCCGCGGCACAGCTGACGTTCGGCGTGGAGGGAACGCTGCCGGAAAAGGTAGCGGCAAACGGAACAAGCGTGGAAGCGCGCGGCGTGAATGCGCATGGCAGCACGCCCGAACTGGGGGAAAATGCCATTGGGCGCCTGCTGATCGCACTCGATGGCCTTGGGCTTTCCGGAGATCATGGCGAGGCGGTGCATTTCCTTGCGGAACATATCGGAATGGAGACGCGCGGCAAGGGCTTGGGCATTGCGCTGTCCGATGAAATCTCCGGCGATCTTACGCTCAATTTGGGCGTTGCAAATTTTTCGGAGGATACTCTTTCCGTTACCATCAACATCCGCTACCCTGTTACGCGTAAGTTTGAAGAGTTCTATCCCGCGCTTGTGGCAAAAATGGCGGAGGGGGGCTTTGTGGAAACCGGGCTTTCCCACAAAAAGGCGCTCTATATGCCGCCGGAAAGCGAATTGATTCGGTGCCTTGCCAAGGTATATGAAGAACAGATGGGAGAGCCCGCGCGGCTGATTAGCATGGGCGGCGGCACATATGCGAAGGCCATGCCCAATACCGTGGCGTTTGGCCCGATTTTCCCGGGAGACGAAGCGGTGGAGCATAAGCCCGATGAGTACATTGAGCTGGATAAGCTGATGAAAAATGCGAAGATTATCGCGGCCGCCATGTATGAAATGGCGAAATAACGCCCAGTCATTCATTAAAGGAGGAACATGTTAACATGAAGATTACGGAAATCAGGATAGGCAGGATCTCCGTCCCGCTGCGCGTACCGTTTAAGACGGCGCTGCGCTCGGTGGACAGCGTGGAGGATGTCGTATTTGAATTTCATACTGATACCGGTGCAGTCGGTTATGGCGAAGCGCCACCCACAGGGGTGATTACCGGGGATACCACCGGTTCGATCATCGGCGCAATGCAGGATCACATCCGCAAGGTTCTCATCGGCCGGGAAGTCGATGAGTTTGAAAACTGCACGCGGGCGCTTAACGGATGCATCGTAAAGAACACAAGCGCGAAGGCTGCGGCAGACATGGCGCTTTGGGATCTTTATGGCCAACTCCATAAAATCCCGGTTTACAAGCTTCTCGGCGGCGCACGCAAGAGCATTGTGACGGACATTACCATCAGCGTCAACGACCCGGAGGAGATGGCGCGCGATGCGATCGACGCTGTGAAGCGCGGGTATGATTGCCTGAAGGTTAAGGTCGGCAGCAATCCGGCACTTGATGTGGCGCGCCTTGCGGCCATCCGCGCGGCGGTGCCGAAGGATATCTGCGTGCGCATTGATGCGAACCAGGCGTGGAAGCCCAAAGAGGCTGTGCGCATCCTGAATGAGATGCAGGAGAAAGGGCTTGACATTGAGTTTGTGGAGCAGCCTGTGACCGCTCATGATTTTGAGGGCTTGAAATACGTTACCGAGCGTTCCTATGTGCCGGTGCTTGCGGATGAAAGCGTGTTCTCGCCTGAAGACGCGCTCAAAATCATGCAGATGGGCGCTGCGGATCTTGTAAACATCAAACTCATGAAATGCGGCGGCATCACCAATGCGCTGAAAATTGCTTCCGCTGCGGAGGTTTATGGTGTGGAGTGCATGATCGGCTGCATGCTGGAGGCCAAGATCAGCGTTACAGCAGCGGTGCACCTTGCCTGTGCAAAACAGATCATCACAAAGATTGATCTTGACGGCCCTGTGCTTTGCCGTGAGGATCATATCCTGGGCGGCGCGCTGTTCAACGAGAAGGAAATCAGCCTCACAGATGCCCCTGGCCTTGGCATCGAGGGCGTGATGGCGGGCAAAATCCGGTATATTGACTAACGGGCCCATAAAGCTGTGGATAAGCAAACGGAGGCTGCTTCCTGCAGCCTCCGTTTCATGAGCAAAACGCGCATTGGGGCGCGGAATGGAGGCGGGTTTTATGTATACGATCATCAGATTTGCGTTTTGTATCATCGCGGCAATTGCGGTGCTGGCGCTTTGCAAACCGGTGCGAAAGTGGTTCTTTGCGCTGAACCGGGGGCTTAAACTGATCCTGTTTGTGGGGTTCTGCGGCATTTTGCCGTTGGTGCTGCTTTGTGTTTCTCCAGAATCGGATCTTGTGCGCTTCAAAACGCCGGAAGAGGCGTACCATTACCTGAATGGACATGCGTACGACGACATCATATACGGCGCGGATTCCGCGCTGGCATTGGCGGTGACACAGGAAGGCGTTGTGTCCACTACGCTGCTGCACGGCCAGGAGGCTGAATGGTATATCAGCAAGCCATCCAAAAGCACCTTTTCCGCATCCGCTGCAATCGGTGAGATTTGCATAGACCGCTTGTCGATCCCTGAAATTACAGGATCCTATTGGTCTGTGATGGATGTTTGGGGCGAAATCGGCGCAGAACGAAGCGTTGCGCTCAACGGCGTTGCACCGGCGTTCCAAACGAGCGTTACGTTTCAGGCAACCGGGAGTGAAGGACAATATTGGTTCTTCTATTTGGAAAATGCTCCCACAGAGGTTCGGCTTACGGTGGATGGGGAAGACTTCGGCAATGCAGAGGTGCGCGAGTAGCATTCTCAACCCATGGTTGACACATTGTAAGGCTGCGCTTTTTGACAGCGGTAAGCTTTGAATAAACCTATGCCATTCAATAAATGAATAAGCCTGTGCAGATAAGGCAGCTTCTTGATGCATATGTTCCTTATCCATACCTATAGCAACAGCTCTCCCTTGCGGCTTTCCTGCAGAGGAGAGCTGTTATGCATGAAAAGGGTGGAGCGAGATATGCTCCCGGTTTTTAGGCGACGGGGAGTCATGCAAGCGGGATCAGCACGGAAACGCGGAAGCGCTGGCCTTGCGGTTCGAATGAACACAGGCCGCCATGCCGCTTCACAACGGCTTTTACGGAACGCACGCCTATGCCGGCTCCCGCGTGTTTTTGGGATAAAAAGAAATTGCTTTGTCGGTGCAGCTCATCGGTAAAACTGTTCTCTATGATGATGCCAAGCCGCTTGTTGCGCACATTTGCACGCAAATTAATGAAACGGGAGTCGTCGGTTTGCCTTTGGCAGGCTTCCAATGCGTTTTCAAGCAGGTTGCCGAGCAGAATGCACAGCTCATCATCAGGAAAATTCAGAACGGGCGGAAGCTGGAGACTTATTTGAAAGTCAGCTCCAACGCGAACGGCCTCTGATTCGTAGAAACGAAGGATTGCATCTACCACGGGATGATTTGTATGTACATGAACCTGCAGGGAATCGGTACGCGCTTCAAGCCGGTCCAAATATTCCCGAACAGCGGCTAAATCTTCGGCTTCGGCAAGTCCTTGCAGCGTGCGAATGTGTTGCCGGAAATCATGGGAAGCCTCCCGCGCGCGTTCTACCTGCCCGGAAAGCTGCCGGTAATGCTCTTTCTGGATGGCAAGCTGCTGCCGTGTCTGGCGCTGCTCTTCGGCAAAGCTCTGACGGAACCGGTAAGCGTTCGCAAAATCTTCCCAAAGGGTAAGAACAAGAATGCAAATCATGACCGCGCAGGCGATCTCGGGGAACCAGCCGCCGTAGACAGGCTCAAAAGCCGGGTAAAACCGATCCCAGGCCAAGGCTGTTGCATAACAGGTGGAACCTGCCAACAGGGCAGGGGAAGAAATGCTGTTGCGTGCAAACCCCAATGCGGCGATGCACAACAGGCAGGCTGCCACAGCATATTTATAGTATCCGGAAATCAGAGAACAGGCGAGCAGAGCATTCAGGCTAAGCTGCTGTGCGCATGCGCTTTCCACCACAGCAAGCAGACAGATGGCTCCGCACGGAATCGCAAGGGCGATGCGAATGCGCGGACCCAAGCCGCAGACCCCAGCCTGCAGCAGCAGCACAAGCAGAAGCGCTGCATGCAGGCAAAGCACTTCAACGGCAGCCCAAGGCTGCAGGGGAAGTGCAAACAGCATGCGCAGCAAGGGGACGCATGTATAGCTCATCGCGCAGAAGCAAAGCAGCATAAGCAAAACCTGCCTTTGACGTTCTGCGCCAAAACCAAGGAAAAAGGAGAGCACAACCGCAGCAAGCGCAAGCACTAAAACGGTTGTGCGCAGGACAAGGCGTATGTTGCGCATTTGCTCAACCGCTTCCACCGTTCCAAACGAAGGAGGATAAATCAGACCGCTGTATATGCTGGCATAGTCGCTGACAGCGAGAAGAAGCTGAACCTGCCCTTCCCCCTCAAAGGTAACCAGCCTGCTTTGCAGTTTGGATTCATATTGCTCCGGGTCAGGGTTTCCAAGCGAAAGAAGCTGTACCCCGTTTACGTATAGCCTGCAGGCGGAATAAACTTCCGGCAGTTCAAGCGCGTAGGTGCGCATCGGGGATGGTAAGTTGAGTGTGAGCCGGTAAGTTGCGCTGCCATGCGGGCTGCGTGCGGCATTTCCGGCCTCAAAGCCTCCATATTGGCCGATTGAAACGAATTGCCGGTAAGCTGAAGGCGTTCCGGAAGCAAAATCGGAAGGGGCGAACAGCTTGCCGGGATAAAATTCCCATTGCTGGATCAGAAACCGGAGCGGATATGTGGCAAGCTCTTCTTCTGTGAGAATCAGTACGCCGCCGATGGGCTGCGAAGCGGGGGAGGCATACTTGTTGTCGGCTTGTGCAAGCAGGTAAAACAACGCTGAAGAAACGACAATCGACGCAAGAAACACGGACAAAATGCGGAAAAATGAGGAACTGCGGCACTTGGTCATCGGGGTGTCCTCCTGCTTTTTATGACTTTAAGTATGAATGCTGCAAACGCAAAAGCAGTGAGACAGCCAATCAGTATCAGCACAACATTGCGCAGGCCGTTGGTTTGGGCGCTTTGTGCGGAGGCGGGAGCTGCCGGTGTAAGGGCGGCGAGAGGAACCTCCTCTGCCGGGGCGGGGGAGGGCGTATCGCAATACAGAGTAAAGCTTCCGGTATTCTGGATAAAAAAGCTGGCGATTTTCAGCGATTCATCGTATGCAACTGAGCAGATGGAACCGCCATCTGCAGCCGCGCAAAGCATTGTGCCTTCGCCGGAAGGAAGCATTGCCGCAGGGACGGATACCCGGGTTGCGGGCAGAGAAGAAAGAGCGGTTTCTCCCTGCAAGATTTCAAGGGAAAAGCCATAGCCATTCCGCTCGATCCGAACGGTGAGTGTTTCGCGGTCCGCAAGGTTGAGCCCGGAAAGAAAAGAAGAAGGAAGCTCTACGGAAATCCCTCTTTTTTCAAACAGCACAGTGTCGGGATTTGCAGCAAGCATCTCGGAGAGCCGCGCGCCGGAGACTACGGTCGTGGTTTGCGTAATGCGCTCGATCACAGTTGGGGAAGGGATGGCTTCCGGCATTGTGGGGGCAGGCGTGGCTTCCGGCGTGCGAACGGGCATCTGCGTGGGCTGCGGCGCAACAGACGGTTCGGGGGAGGGGCTTGGGAAGGAAACAGGCAGTGGGGCCGGCTGCGTAATGTCCGGCAGGGGCTGATCGGTTCGGTCGCCCCCGTCGCGGTCGCCGCCCACGTTTGAAACGAACACACCGCCATCGGCGGAGTAGCGCGTGGTCAGAACGTTGGAGGTGCGCCCACCATAGGTGAGGCGGAAATGACAGTCCGCATCCAAAGGAAGCGAACCGGTGAAAATTTCGAGTTCGTTTCCGCTGAAAACACCATATTTAAACTGATACCCTCCCCAGAAGGGTGCATATTCGGAAAGGATTTCCCAAGGAGCGTCACCAAGCGCAAATTCCACCTGAATGTTTTCGGGATCCTTTATCGTATAGAACCATTGGCAGAGGATCGTATTCTGTGGTGTCAGGAACGCCCCGGAAAGGTCGATAAATTCGCTGTTTAAAACAGCAACCATTGCTTCAGGTGGAGAAAAACCATCCGGCAGGGAAAAGCCGGATGGCATATGCATGAGAGCGGTTGCCCGGTACTGGCCCGGACATGTGAGATCAACACTGGAAAAGTCCCAGATAATGGGGAGCATAAGCGTTTCTGAAAACACGGTTTCAGCAGGCAGCATGAGCGCCGTGGCAGAAGCTTCCAGCATGGCGGGATCACTGCCCTGTGCAATCAAAAAAGGGGGAAAGTTTGCGGACGTAACGGAAGCAAGCGGCTCAGGAGCCATGCCGTCAGCATAAACGAAAAGGTACTTTTGCAGGAGCGGAAGCCCTTCGCCAAGCGCAAAGCCTTCCGGAAGGATATATTCGGCCGTGAGCAACACCCGGCCGCTTTGCGTAAGATCCAGTCCGTCCGGCTCCGGCCAGCGGAGGCCAACGTAACGGGAACTGCCATCTGAAAAATCGCATGTTACGCGTGTGGGAAGGGAAAGCGAATTCTGCGCAAGCGCATCCTGCAGCGTTGGATAAACGCCTGCGGACAGACGCAGCAGGGCGTTCCATTCGCTTCCTCCGGCATAAACGCGAACAACGCAGGGAGCGCCGCTTTCCGCGGGCGCGGTTTCCCCGGATGCCCCGGAAAGCGGGAGAGCGCAGCAGAACAGCAGGGCAACGAGCAAACCGAAAACCTTACGCTTCATATAATATCACCGTCGTCGGCACAAAGCTGGCTTTTTAACGTGTGTGTCAAAAACGCTTTTTTTGCCGCGCTGATTCCTTTTTGGCGGATTGGCACGCAAGTTCCGTTGAACAGCTGGAAACTATCCTGTACGATGCCGTGAACATGATCAAGATTGATTACAAGGTTACGGTTGCAGCAATAAAAACGCGTATCCTGCGTAAGCGCGGCAAGCACTGTACTCATGCTTTCGGAAGAAAGGAGCGTTTCGGATGCAAGGTGAATGCGAGGTGTACGGGTCAGACAATCGACATAAAGAATATCGCGCAGCAACACACGGCTCATATTCTGTCCGGAGCGAACCACAAGGGAACGGTTATCCGAAAAAAGACCCGCACAGCAGATTTCAAGCGCACGGCGGAGTTTCTCCCGCTTTAACGGCTTTTGCAAATAGTAGCATGCACGGACGTCGTATCCTTCTGCTGCATATTCCCGGCTCCCCGTGCAAAAAACCAGCCGGCAGGCGGGATCTGATGCATAGATGCGGCGTGCTGCATCCATGCCATTTGTGCCGGGCATATAAATATCCAAAAAAACAATTTGAAAATGGCCGGGTACAAAGGCACTTAACAAAGCCTCCCCAGAAGGAAACTCTTCAAACGTAATGATAGTATCGCCGCTTTTTTCTTGGAAATAAGCATTGATCTCACTTCGCAGGATCAGGCGATCTTCGGAAATATCGTCAACAATTGCGATCCGCATCGCAGATATTCTCCTTTTATGCCCTTATTTGTTTCATCTTATCACAGAACAATATGCGTGTGAAAGACGTTCGGTAAAAAAAAACGACTTTTGGTTTGATTCGCTTGACGTTACATTGAAGCAAGGATAAACTAAAACAAAAAACCACGATCCAAATAAATCCTGACAGAGAACTAGACGGCGACACAAAAAAACAGGCTGCTATTTGATGCATAAAAATTGAGCAGTACACGCGGGAGGCAACCGATATACTGCAAGCTGCGAAAGGCCTGAATCATAGAATAAAGGAGCGGTGCGGGAAGCGGGTGCAAACTGCAGTGAACGAAAGAAAAACAGCAACTCCAGGAATCCATGCCATATGGATCCGGGTTGCGGCAGGGCTTTTAGCGGCGGCACTTGTTGCAACGCTGCTGCTTTCAAATGCGATTCGCATCCGTATTCAACGCATGGAAGAAGCAAACGCTGCGGCTGCCGCAAACAATTATCTTCTGGAAAATACTGAGTATGTAGGGCTTTCTGCGTGGGAACGCATCCAAAAGGTGGTTCGCCAGATGGCGGATCAGGCATCGCTTGAAAGCCATTATGAGAAGGCCTCCATCGCGATCGCTCAGGGGGAAAACGAAACAGCGCTGTACCACATCAATGAATGCCTTGCTTTGGTGGATGAAAGCTCCGAAGCTTATGAAGAATTGAAGATGAAGCAGGGATGCCTGCTCGCATTGCTGGAAGATTATGAACAGGCGCAGACCGTTTTCGATGAGGTTCTGCGGCGCGCTCCCGGGAATGCAGATGCTTGGCTGTTACAGGCACAACTTTTGCTTCAGAAAGGAGATGTAACCGCAGCGATGGAACATCTCCGACGTTATATTTCCTGCGCGGAGGAGACGGCGGATCAGCTCTCCGTTATGGCGCAGCTTTGCTATGGCGCGGGGGAATATGCGGATGCGCTCATATATGGGGAGCAGGCGCTTGCAATGGCGGCGGACGATGCGGCGTATGGCGAGCTGTTCCGCTGCATGGGCTATGCGGCGCTTCTCAGCGGCGATGACCGGGCGGAAAAATACCTTACCTCTGCGATTGAGCGTTTGGCGGACACGGATCCCGAACTGTTCTATTATCGGGGCGTGCTCCGTTTGTCGAGGGAAGATTACGAAGAGGCTCTCGTGGATTTCGACGCTGCGATTGGCCTTGGATATGGCACTGCGCTTGCATATTATAACAGGGGTGTGTGCTATTTAACGCTGGAGGATTACGAGCGCCTTCTTGCGGATATGCAGAAGGTCGTAGAACTGAACGAGGACGAAGAATTGACACAGATTGCACAACAGCTGATTGCGGAGCTGACTGTGGGATCAGAACAGGAATCATAACCAACCCGAACGGCAGGAGGTATACGCATGTTACAATTTGCACAAGCGGGCGAAAAGCGGGGGATGCTCACGGGCATTCTTATTCTGCTTTTGGCATTGGCTCTTTGCTTGCCTTCAACCGCATTTGCGGATGAGGCGGGCGCAGAGCCAGCGGCGGGCGAGGCGGCTGTGGGAGGAGAGGGCGATGTCGGCGTGGCCAACCCTCTTACACCAAACGAAGGGGAAGCAGCCATTGTGGAGCATACGCAGGAAGGTGATGGAGAAAATCATCTTCAGGAGCTGCTCGACCCGGCGCTGCAGGAGGAGAAGGACGATCTCACGTTTGAGAACGATCTCCCATCCTACACCAAAACGGTAAATGAAAACCTTGTCACGGGAGAAAAGACAGAGTACTATACGCTGACCGAGAACGGCCAGACGATTACTCTGCCTGTTGGAACACCCGTTGCAGACGATGTAACAACTACCGTTCAGGAGCCGATCGGCAATGTCCAGACAACGCTTACGGTAACAAACTCCACAAATGCGATCCAAAAGGCGGTCGATAAGGCGCTTCAAAATCTGAATGAAAAGAGCACTTCGGTCACCATTAACGTGGGGGCAGGTACGTATGACGGGGACATCAACATCAGCCAAAGTGTGGTTTCCGGCTTAAACGACTGGTCCGGTTTCACGCTGTATATTCTGGCGGAGGATGCTTATGATGCGCCTGCCGAGGGGGAACTGATCGACAAAGCCACCGTGAACGCGGACTCGCAAGGCAAGGCAAACGTCACGGGCAACATCAACATTGAGGGCGTCAACGTTGTGCTTGCGGGCCTGTATCTTGCGCTGGATAAAGCTGTCAATGCGAAGAATGCAGCCGTAACGGTAAACGGAACAGCGCAGAACGATACCATCAACGTTGCCGCCGAAGGAGACACAACCCTTGCTGTTAACGGCGGCGCGGGCAACGATGCGATCAGCGTTACCGGCATGGGCGGTGCTTCCACAGGCGAGAGCGAAGAAGAACAGGCAAAGTTCAGCGGGAACTCCATCATCGTTGTAGCCGGTGCGGGAGACGACACGGTTGCTGTTGACGTTTCCGCCGCAAACAATGCCCCCAAAGTGAACGTGGATGGCGGCACGGGGAACGACAGGCTGCATTTCACCGGCAAGCTAAAGCAGGACGGCCAGGGCAGCGCTGTGAGCGGAGATGCTGCGGCTCCCATTATTAAGCTGATGAACAGCGAGGAGCATCTGCTTGAAATGGTGATTGCCGATGTGGAGAATTACACGGACGCGCTTGAGAACAAGAAGGAAATCGAAGTAACGGGTTCCGACGTGCAGCAAGAAAACGACCGGAAGGTTGTTGCGATTGACACGAAGGATGCGCCGTTTGTGAACTATGTTCTTAACGTGCAGGATAAAATGACAGTCGCGCAGATTTATGACGAAGGGCTGACACAGACCATCTTTACATCCCAACCGTTCGATTTGCGCGATGAAGAAGCTGCCCGTTCGGCGCTTGGCATTTATTATGATCAGCTTGAGGCGCTTATGCTTGCAGGAAGGCTGGCCTTCGAGGATGGCCCCAGCACATTCGGTGCGGAGGTGGAGCATGAGAACTGCCCTGATTTCCGGCTTTATGATATCCGCGTAAACGGCGCCGGCTTCCTGTCCGGGCTCATCGTAAAAGATCCGGCAAAAATGGGTGTTATTCCCGGATATACCGTTGGCAATATCGAAGCGGAAAAGCTGAATTTAAATTTTGACGGCACCCGCATTGGAATCGTTGGCACGGTGAAGGGAAACAACATCATCCTCCGTGCTTACGACGATGATATGACCCTTCAAATCGTGGGCAGCTCCGGGGATGCAGATCATGATGCAATCGTCCCTGTGAACGAGATCATTCCTGCTGCTGAGGATGTAAGCTTTGGCATCAGCATTATTGATCCCCTATCCAATGTATATATAAAGGTAGAAAAAGGCGCAAGCATAATTGCCGGAGGTTCTATCGTGATGACGGCAGGGGTGGATCAACGCAACGGATTCATTCCTTTCGCGGAGGGAATCAACCCTGTGACGGTTAAAGTCGGCAATGCAAAGATCGTCCTGGACGGTACGATCAGCGCAGGTGGAAGCTTCAGCGCAAAAACCGAGCTCAACGGTGCCGTAAAAGTAAACAATGCGATTCTTGCCAAGGCATTCGTACCGGTGGCCGTAAACGTTGCCGTCTCCGAATCCGGCATCCGGGTGGGTGAAAGCGGAACCATCACCGCGGAGGGTTCGGTTTCCCTTTCGGCGGGGCTCACCCTCAACATCATGACGCGCAGCACCACAGGTGCTCTGCCAATTTCCCTCGCGGTCAGCGTTGTAGTGGCGGATGCCTATGTGGAAACGCTCGGGGATATCACAGCAAAGACGGGCAGCATTTTGATGGATGCTTCCGCAAAATCGCAGGTGATCACCATTGCTGCGAGCAAGGCGGATGAAACCACGACAATCACCGGCACGCCGGATATTGGGGCGGATGGCAAGCCTACCGGCACGAGCACCGGCATCAGCGGAAATTCATTCGGCGGCTTCTTCGCAATTTCGGTTGTGTTGCAGGATGCGTGGGCTAAGGTGCTTGGCGATGCAAATTTGAAGGCCGGGAACAACATCACCGTAAAATCATCTGCGGATGAACGTACAACCACAAAGGGCCTTTCTGCGGATGCGATGACAGCCGGCGCGAAGACTGCCGCAAGCCAAACGGTCAATCAGGCGGTCGCGATTTTCATGGGGATCATCGATAAGGTAAAAGGCGCCATCACGGAACCTTCCGCCGAGGAAAAACTGAAGGAAGCGGAAGAAAAGGTCGCGGCTACAGAAGGACGCAAGATCACCGCAGATGCTGCCAAGAATGGAACTGTTTCCGCAATGAACCGGGTGAAGGCGGGCGAAAGCGCAACGGTCAAGGTTACGCCGGAGGAAGGCTACAAGCTTGAATCCCTGACGATGCGTTATCTGCCGGCGGGTGCGGCCGCTTACGTGATTCAGGATGTGCGCAGCGTAAATGGAAAATACAGCTTTGTAATGCCGGATGCGGATGTAACGCTGCTTGCGAAGTTCGCGCAGCTTGCCCCCGGAGAGGAACCGGATCAGGATCTCTCGTCCCTCTATGGCGAGGAGAATGACAAAAGCACGAGCGCTTCCGATGCGCTCAACGACGCGACGGACGGAAACGGGAAAGTCACCACGCCGGAAAACCCCGGCAGCGCTTACCAGATTAAAGGCGACAGCTACACGGATAAAAACGGCACAGCCGTAGGCGCTGTAGTCCCGGAAGCAAACGCTTCTGATGCGGGGAATGACATCGTGATCATCGTGAATCCGGCGGCGGGAAAACAGCTGAAAGAGGGCACCCTGCAGGCGGTCTATACGCTTGGAGACAAAGTCATTACCTATACGATGGTGAAAAACAGCGCCGGGCAGTATGTGCTGCATATGCCTGCGGCAAACGTTGTGTTTAAGGCGGAGTTCGAGGATGCGCCCGCAGCACAGCCGGCAGCGCAGCAACAGACTTCGGGCGCAGGGTCTGCGAGCGTGCAGGCCACAGGCGCGTTGGCCGTTGCAGTTTGCATCAACGACAACGAAGCGGTGATCGACACCACCGGTACAATCAAAGCGGGCGGCACGCTCAATGTGGATGCGGACGCAGTTACGCAGTCCTCTCTCCTTGCGGATGCTTCCCCGGTTTCCAGCACGACTGTGCAGGGAACCGGCAGCGGCAGCTCTTCGGGTGAAGCCGGGGAGAGCGGCGGTGAAATCACGGGAGAGCAGAAGGCGCAGGTCATCATTCACGAAGGCAACCAGCACAGCGTGCATGATGTTACGATTGCAGCAACGGCAAACGGAGCAGTCAAAAGTTTGTCAGAAACCGCGTTTGCCTTCAGCGCAACGCCGCGACAGGGCTATTTGCTCGATCAAATCAGGATTTCTTTCCTGAACATGGAAGGAAACACCATCACGCTGACCCTGCGAAAAGGCAGCGGGGAAAACTACATCCTGCCCGAGGGGGCAAGTATACCGGCCGGCATGAATGTGACCGTGGATGCTACGTTTAAAGCGGACAGCCATGGCATTGCGCTCGACAAGAACGGCATCACGGCGGGCGTGAGCATCCCCGCCACGGCAAAGACCGGCGACGTTGTTACCATCAGCGTGGCAGATCTCGCGGCGGACGAAAAACTTGCCATCAGCTTCACCAGCAATAACGCCACCGTGACCGAGAAGGACGGCATCTATACCTTTGTTATGCCGGCGGGCGATGTATTGATTAAGGTGCAGAGGCAGGTTAAGGCGAACAAGATCGATCTTGCAAGCGCTGCAAGCGGGCTCGTTACTGTACAGAGCAATGCGGACAGCGGCGAGACGGTTGCCGTGCTGCTCACGGATACTGCAAAGAACAGCGGCAAGAGCTATACGATTACGGCACATGCCATAAATCAGGCGGGCGAAACCATTGATACCATTGCCGTAACGGACGGGAAATTTACAATGCCGCAACTTCCTTATGTGTATCGTGTGGAGATTTCCGTTGCGGAGGGCGACTTCAAGGCATATGAAATCAAGGCCGGGCAGACTGCAAACGGAACCATCATTGCCCCGGCACGTGCGGATGCGGGCGAACAGGTTGAAATCAAGCTAACCCCTGCCGCGGGGTACCGCCTGAAAGAGAACACCCTTGTGGTAACGGTTGCGGTGAGCGGCACAGCATCCGCCTCCAAGACCATCACGGCGGATGCAAACGGCAAGTTCTTCTTTACGCTTCCGGCAGCAGAACAGATGGTAGCATTCCCCATCAACGTTTCGGCTGTGTTTGAAAAAGATCCGAATTATGATCCTTCCACGGGAGCGGGCAGCAGTATGAATAGGCCCCAAAGCGTTGGCCTTGGGGCGGGCGTTGCCGTGGGCATCACCATGCACACCAACAATGCGTTCATCAAGAACGGAACAATTGAAGCTTCCTCCATTTCCGTTACAGCGGACAGCGGAAGCGAAAACGATAAACTCCTTGCGGCGGCTGGGTCTGTTGCAGGCTGCTCACAAGGAGACTTCGGCCTTGCAGGCGCAATTACCGTGCAGGTCAATTCCTTTAAGACCCGTGCCATCGTGGGAGATACGGCAACGCTCACCCTCTCTGGCGGTTCCTTTACGGTGAAGGCCAGCTCTTATGAGGAGATTGAAACCAAGGCGGACGCGAATGGCCCGGCAAAGGCGGGCGGTTCTTCCGCAGGCGTCGGCGCGGGCATTGCGGTGGATGTGACCGGCATCGACGTTGCCTCGATTGTGGCGGATGGTGTGAACATCATTCAGAAGAACGATGCGCCGCTTACCAAAATAGAAATCACAGTGGCCCACAGCGGAAACGAAATGATGGAGGCGAAAGCCGGAAGCTCCGGCGGCATCTCCATAAGCCCTGTGGTCGCGCTGATGATTTCCGGCGCATATACGGAAGCGCGCCTTGGCAGCGGAGCAAAACTGACTGCAAAGGGCGATGTGCGTGTGGAAGCGCAAAGCGCGCTTGTGCGCGAGATGGCCGCGAACGCTTCGGCGGCCGGAGGCCGCGTCGGGGTGGGCGGATCATTCAACATTTCCATTCTGAATGACAGTGCGGAAGCATATGTGCGCCGCAGCTTAAAGAGCCGCAACCTGACTGTGAACGCAGTAAGCCGTAGCACGCTGAAATCCACTTCCCGTGCAGGGGCAAAGGGCGCAAGTTCCGGCAGCACTGCCGCAGGCAGCGGCACAGGAACCACAACGAGCGGCGGCTCCGGAGATGACGCGGACGACGGGTCATCCAAAGGAGAATCAGACCAACAGGCGGATCATCTGATCGGCGGCGGCGGCAAGCTTGCGGGCCGCACGGGAAGCACCAACACAAGCGCTGCCATTACCAACCGCATGAACAGCGGCAGGCAGGGCGCACAAACCAGCGAAGGCAGCATTCAGATTGCGGCTGCATTCAACCTGAACATCATGAAAAACCGCGCCGAGGCCAGCATTGCCGACGGCCTTTGGGTGCGCGCCGAGGATGACGGCAGCGGCCAGCACGGCACGATTTCGGTTACGGCTGCGAACAACACCGATGCGACAATCCGCGCCAACGCAAGCGCAACCAATTCCAAGATCGGCGTGGGCGTGGCTGTTGCAATCAACATCGCTTCTTATCATAATATTGCGTCCATCGGCAAGACTACCGTGGAAGCCAGCAAGCTTACCGTTTCTGCCACCATGCCGGCGGACTTGAAAAAGACTGCAACGACTGTTGCAAGCACGGGCGAGGCGATCAACAGCCTGGATGCTTATGTTACCTCCGGTGTGCAAGCGCTCCTGAGCCAGATCCTCGATGCGATCGGGCTTGACGAGGAAACCTCAGAGGCGGTTTCCAAAGAGCTTGCCACGGTGGTCGGTGACCTTGTCGGCACCATTACGCGGGAACTTCTTTCCGGAACCGGCCTTGAGCAGCTTCTTTCCACCGATATCGTTACCAAGATCGATAAGCGTCTGGGTGAGCTGGGAGAGGTTGTCACCGAAAGCGTTAAAACCCGGATGATTGATTTCGTGATCAATCAGGTGCTTTCTCAAATTGCAGGGCATTTCAACCTGAAAGATCAATCCACAACACCTACGGAACCGGGCGTCATGACCTTCTCTTCTCAGGTAAAGAAGGAACTTCAACTCATTGCGAGCGATGTGTTTGAAGGCATTGTGGACGTAAACCAGTTCATGAACTTCATCAAAGGGAACTGGCAGGAAACGCTGAAGAACAATGCGCTCAACGCGGTAAAAAAATCCGGCAAGGTACTTACGACGGCAGCGCTCGATGGGCTGTCCAACTGGCTTAACCTCAAGATCAAGGCAAGCGACATAGGCCCCACGCATGAATTTGTGACGCAGGCTGTTTCCGGCGCGGGCGCTTCCAACGTGGGCGTTGCGGGCGCTGCAGCCATCGCGGTCATCAGCGGCGAAACAAAGGCATACCTTGCAGACGGCGATGCAAGTGTTCCTGTAGATGTGACGGGTACGCTTACCATTTTTGCGAAGGGTACCCAAGTGGAGGATACCGTTGCAAGTTCCGCCGTAGGAGACGACGGCATGCCGGACCGCAACAAAGCTGCGGGCGGCGACAGCGACGTAGGCTCCGGCAGCGCCGGAAGCTATGCGGGCAAAGAGGTGGAAGGCAGCGGCGGCAAGCTTGTGATCGGCACCACCAACAACGGCAGGATTACTTCGCTTGCAAAGCCCGCAGCGGATGAGGATACTTACCGCATTAAGGTTAAAGCTGATGAAGGCTACAAGCTCAGCGGCCTGACGCTCACGCGCAGCGACACCGGCGCAACGCTTAATGTCAACATTACAGGCGGCGTATTTGACGCCGCTACAAACGAATGGCTTTATACATACAGCCTGACGGGCGATGGCTTGGCAGATGATGCTGTGCTTACCGCGATGGCGCTCTTCGAGACGGATAACAAAACCGTGAAGAGTGAAGCCCCGCAACACGGAACCATCAAGGTAACGGACACCGCGGGGGCTGCTGTCACGGACGCGAAGATGGGTGACCGGCTGCTTGTTGTGGTTACCCCTGAAAGCGGCTACACGCTTGATAAACTGCAATATACCTACACCGTGAACGGGCAGGCGCAGACGAAGGACATTGTGACCTATGAAAAGGTGGGCGGCAATGTGCTTACGTTCTACATGCCGGATGCAAACGCGGTTATAAAAGCAACGTTCCGCATGTTGAATCCAGGCGAAACCCCGCTTAATACAAGCAGCAACACAACGAGTTCCGGAAAATCCGTGGGTGTAGGCGCGGCCTTTGCGCTGAATGTTGCGGAAATGACGGTGGAAGCCGGGATTGGGAAGAACCGTACCGTTACCGCAGGAAGTGCGGACGTTCGTGCGGAAGGTTGGCACGATTCCGATACCATAACGGTTTCTGGAACGGACCCGCTTTCCGGGGATGACAACACCGGTGTAAACCCCGATGGAAGTACGGCTCCGGGCGCGTCCACGGCCAAGGCAAAGGACATTTCGCTTGACGCATCCGCAGCAGTAGGCCTTATCGACAATACCGTGCGGGCCTATGTGCAAACTGGAACCTCCGTGACCACTACACGGGAGGATGGCATTGTTCTTTCCGAAAAAGAACTCACCGTAATGGATGCGTTGACCGGGAGGCCGGTGTTTAATCAAGCCGGCAAGCCGGAAACAGAGACAATCAAGGAGCTTGCAAGCTTCCGCCTGTCTGCAAAGCAGACTGGCCACACGCTGACCAAAGCAAGCGGATTTGCGGTCGGCGGTCAGGCTGCGGTTGGCGCTGCGGTTGCGGTGAACATTGCAAGCTCCGATGTAACGGCTGAATTCCTGGGCATGGGTAACCTTACCGGGGCGGCCGACATCACCGCCTATACCTATAATGAGGATGACAGCTACGGCATCGCAACCGCGATGGGCGCTGACCTTGAACGCCATCTGCAGAAGTTCCGCACGGGAACACAGCAGGCGGAAGATGCGGTAACCGGCGTTGCACAGGGCGATTACAGCAAACTCCATAACGATACCGGAACGCAGAACCAGAACAACCAAACGGCGGGCAAGGTAAACGGGAAACTGAATGAGAACAGCACAGAGACCAATGACGGCACCAACAATGCGCTTCCTGTTTCCACCAATGCGCTTCGCACCCAGAACGCAAGCACCGAAAGCACGCCGGATCAGGCCACGAACAAGGGCCTTGATTCCGCAAACGGAAACGTAGACGGCGGCGTTGCGAACCAAGCACCCACCGCGCAGAGCATGAAGGTTCAGGTTGCAGCGGCGGTTGGCCTCAACATCACCAACCATAAGGCGCATGCGACCATCGCCGGCAACCTTTCCGCCAAAACACTGCGGCTGCTTGCCGATAATGACGGCAACTTCCGTACCCGCGCAAGCGGTGCGGCGATGAGCCTTGCAAACAGTGCAAACTCCATCGCAGCAGGCGTTGCGATCTCCGTGAATAACAACGAAGCGGTTGCGCACATAAGCGGAACGATTACCACCGATACCACCAACCCTGCAGAGGCTGCGCTCCCTGAACTGCGCGTACAGGCGCAGCTTACGCAGAATATGGACGGCGAATATCGTGGCGCGCTCGGGGCGCAGGCGCTTGCAGGTTCAGTCTCCGGCACGAATGCGAAAGCTACTGTTTCCGGCGCAATCGCAATCATCGTATCCCATGCGAAGACGAGTGCTGCCATAGCGGACGGATCAAAACTCACCGGTGCGGACATCGAAATCAGTGCGTTCGATCAGAGCAAGCTGGCGCTGCGTGCAGGGGGACTCTCCATTTCAAAAAGATCGCAGGTCGGCATCGGCGCATCAAGCGCGCTTATCTACGGCGAGAATACCGTGGAAGCGAAGATCGGAGACAGAGTCACCATCCGCGGTGCGAGCCTGACGCTCTCGGCCGAGAAAAAGGCGGTGACATTCGCTGATTTCACCCCCACGGTTGGCCTTGACACGCTCCTTACAGATTCCACCGGACTTGCGGCAGGCTCCTATACGCCCGGCATCATCGACATCAAGAAAGATACTACGGCGTCAAACAAGGGCTATACCGTTACGATCAACATCAGCACGGATACGATCCTTTCCGCGATCGACCTGCTGAACTTCCTGAGTTCCAACAACTACTATGCCGAAGCGATCGCAGGCGCGATCTCAGGAGGGACAGGCGGGACGCTAAGCCTTGCAGGCTCTATGGCGATGATTTTCTACAAAGCGGCGACCCGCGCGCTCATCGGCCAGAACGTCACGGTGGATGTTATTGGCGCTGCGGCCGTCACGGCGCAGGATCATGCGACGGCGCGCATCATTTCCGGTTCCATCTCCAGCGCTCCGGCAAAGGCAGGGGTAGGATTTACGCTTTCCACGCTCAACAATGAAAGCGCTGTGGAAGCCGTTGTTGAGGACGGTACGAACATCACGGCCGGCAGCTATACCCAGTCGGCGGAAGTTAATAACGACTTCATGGTGATTACAATCGCGGCTGCGGTTTCCACCAACAGCTCCGGCGCCACAGTCGGCGGCACGGTGAACGTTGTCGTGATGGAGAACGATGTCCTGTCCCGCTTCGGAAAGGGCGTGATCAGGACGCGCTCGGGTGACGTGAACATCTCCGCGAAGGCGGACACTTACCTGCTGATGCCATCGCTCTCAGTCTCCGTATCCGGCGGCAAGGCAGCGGTTGGCGGCACCATTTCCGTTATCGTTGCGGGCAGCAGAACCATCGCCGATGTGTTTGCAGGCGCTGAACTCATAAGCGCGGGTGCGGCTGCAATTTCCGCTGCGGCAAAGGATAAGTTTGTAAGCGCTCTTGGCTCCGTTTCTGCGGCGCCTTCCGGAAGCGGCGCTGTTGCAGCGGCAGTGAACGTGCTCGTGGCAACTGCGGAAACCCGTGCAAAGGTGGGGAACGGCGCGACGGTCAGCGCAGCCGGAAATGCCGCGATTACGGCGGAATCCGATCTTTGGATGTTTGTGCTTGGCATGTCTGCCTCCGGCGCTTCAAAGGCGGGAGTCGGCGCAAGCGTAATCGTAAACGTATTGAACCGCACGACCGAAGCGAACCTTGGCAAGGACGCAAAGCTGATTGCAACCGATGGCAGCGCCCTCGTGCAGGCATTGGGCGAAGATTGGGTGCTCATCATCGGCTTTGCAATGGGCGCGGGCGGTACAGCCGGCATTGCGGGCGTGCTCCCGGTCACGGTGAGCAACAGCACGGTTCGCGCCGCCGTGCAGGAAACTGCGGTGGTGACGGCAGGCGATTCCATCGGCGTGATCGCAAACCTCGATTCGGGCATCTATATCGCTGCAGGCGCGTTCGGCGCGGGCAACACTGCGGGCGTAGGCATGGCGGTTTCCACCGCGGTGCTCCAGAATACAATAGAAGCGCTTGTAAAACAGGGCGCAATGCTTAATGCGAGCGGAAAAGTGGCAGGGCTTCCTGCGGATGCGGGCATTCAGGTGCCCAACCGCGCGGTACGCAGGCGCGGCATCGTTGTGCATGCTTCCGGCACGGAAGACATGCTCATGATCTCCATCTCGGGCGCGGCAGCTGGGAACGGAGCGGGCGCAGGCGTTATCAACACGCTCGTGGCGAAGAACACAGTGCGCGCAAAGGTGGATGGCTCTACCCTGAACGCCAGCGGAAGCGAAATCAGCTATCAAATTACCGCGGAGGACGGCAAGCAGCAGAAGATCACAACATCTTCGGATGTGTGTGTTGAAGCTTCGGATGAAGCATTGATCCTCGACCTTGCCGGCGGCCTTGCTGCGGGCAGCACGGCGGGTGTCGGCGCCACGGTAGTGGTGCTGGTGTTCAACAAAACCGTTGAAGCTGCGCTCAGCGGCACAGTTGCCGCAGCGGGCGATATAAGCGTAACCGCAAATGCGGAAGATGATCTTTACCTGTTGGCCCTTGCCTTTGGCGCAGGCGGTACGGCAGGCGTTGCGGGCGGCGCGAACGCGCTGGTGTTTGAAAACAGCACTACCGCTGCCCTTGGCGGCATGGTTGTTAAGGCCAACGATGTCCTTGTAAGCGCAACGGCGGATTCCAGGTTGTACAACATCGCCGCAGGCGCTGCGGGCGGCGGTACGGCGGCGGTAACAGCCGTGGCTGTGGTGACCTATTTCAAAAATACGACGACCGCTTACCTTGCGGACGGCACGGTGATCGGCACGGCGGCATCGCCTGTGACGGGCGACGTGGCGGTGCTTGCCAACTCCTATGAATTCGTGACCGCAGATGCGGCCGGTATGTCCGGCGGCGGCACGGCAGGCGTTGGCGGTACGCTCGACGTGCTCGTCACCTTGGTCAAGACCAGCGCCTTTACCGGCAACAACGTTGCGGTTTACGCGGCGGGTGATGTGAACGTCCGCGCGGTGGATGAATACGACCTCGTCGCCGTAGTTGTGACGGCTGCAGGCAGCGGAACAGCAGCGGTCGGCGTGACAGCGCTTGTAAGCGTAAGCTTCAATACCATCACCGCCGTCATCGGTGAAACGAATACGATCGTTGGCAAGAGTTTCACGCTCCTCGCCTCATCCAACCGAGATGTGGTGAGCACGGTTGCAACTGTGGCGGCTTCCGGCGTTGCAGGCGTTGGCGTTTCGCTCTCCGTTGTGGTATCCGGCAACAAGATGAGCCAGGATGCACACGATTCACTCTACCAGAATGACGGATCCCAGCTTACCACCACCCGGGATGGCACGCTTTACCTCGTTTACGACTATGCATACGAAGCCTCCGGTGAAACGGTACATATTACCGTGTATGAAGCGCCGGACGGTAAGCTTTACCGCATGGATTCAAACGGGAACCTCGTCCCCTACACTGTGGATAAGGCGAAGCTTACCAAGGCTACAGCCGGCAATCTTGATCCTCAGACGCAGTTGGATGGCGCGTTCAAGCTTGGGCACAGCAGCGCGCGCGCAAACAAGCCAGGCGAAAGCCTGAATGATTTGCTTGCGGGCGATGGCCAGCGTGGGGGCGAAGAGGATTACAGCAGCTATGGGCAGGACACTTCCGGCCAAATCTACGTCCTTTCGAACGGCAAATATATTCCCGTTACGGACGAAGAATATGAATCGAAGTACAACGGCCAGCAGCGTTACCTGTATAACAGCAGGACCAAGCAATACGAAAAGACCAGCAAGAGCGCAAGCGAAAATCAACAGTTCGGCAGCGGCGAAGACGGCAGGGCAAACGCGCCCGACAGCAGCCAGTTTGATTCTGCTGCGGAAGGCCTTGGCTACAGTTCCGCAGCGCTCGATGGGCTTAAGGATTCTACCACCGCTGAGGTGATGGGAAAAGGAACCGCCATCCGTGCGGTGGGCGGCGACATCAACGTACTTGCAGCGGATGCGGTGAGCGCGGTGATGGTTTCCGGCACGGTCGCCATCGGCGGCACAGGCGCAGGCGTCGGCGTGGGACTTTCGTCCTCAACGTTTTTCTCCAACGTCCAGGCACTCGTGCAAAGCGGTGCGATCCTGCGTGCGAGCGGCGACGTAAATGTGAAGGCAAGCTCCGGTGCGTCCGAAGATGTGCTTGCTCCGCTTGACAAGGAAGTCGAAGGCGGCACCGTATCCCAAAGCTCGGTGAAGGCGGAACTCCAAAAGCAGGGTGTGGGTGAGGTGAATGAAAGCTCCGCGCTGTACCTCATCTCCTTCACCGCGGGCGGTGGGTTCGTGGGCGTCGGCGTCGGCGCGGCGACGCTCCTCGTGTTCACGCAGGTAAAAGCGATCCTCGCAGGAGACATCGCGGGCGCACAGAACGTGAATGTAGAAGGCGGCATGGACTTCGGCCGTGTGCTGACGGTCACGAGCGGCGTTTCCGGCGGCGCAGTTGCGGTGAATGTGTCCCTTGGCGCAACGCATTTCGGCGGCAGCGTGGAAACCGCGATTGCCGGAAACGCATGGCTGCGGGATGTGAGCGAAAACATCAACGTAAAGACCAGCGGCAAAACCAACGTCGTTACCGCCGCGGGTACAATTGCGGGCGGCGCTGGTGCGGTAAACGCAGGCGTTGCCATAGCGACCAACATAACTGAGGTGCACACCTACATAGGGCAGGGGGTTGTGGTAGACGCACCGGCGGCGAACATCAACCTTTCCACTACGTTTGAAGCAAACGCAAACGCATCTATTATCGCTATCATGGGCGGTGCGATTGCGGAAGGCGCTTCGGTTGCGATTTCTGTAAACCGGCTCTCCGCGCAGACTTACATCGGCACGACGCCGCAGGGAACTGCGCAAAGCGGTGCAGCATCGTCTGAAAAGGGACGGATTGCAGCGAGTGCTGTATGTGTAGAGAGCGATGTGCAGGGCACTTCCAGCGTTTATGGCGCGAGCATCGCAGGCGGCGTTGTTGCGGTAAACGGCATTGTAGCGCTCGCGTTCAATCGCGCAGCGGGCATTGCCGCCGTCAATCAGGCGAACCTTGATGCGGCGAGTCTTTCGGTGCTTGCACAGATGGCGGGCGACGTCATTGTGCGGACTGTTGCGGCTGCGGGCGGCGGGATTGCAGTAGGCGCGACGGTCGCAGTTGCCGAACAGAAAACGGATAACCGCGCATTGATTGACGCGAGCGACAGCAGGCTTTCGATCAGCGGCAATATCACAGTTTCTGCAGGAACGAAAGAGGCCCCGTATAACTCCGATGCGACGGTTACCTCCATCACTGGCGCTGCGGGCGGGGTCGCGGTGGCGATGAACTTTGCGGTTGCAACGAATGAGGCCGGGAACCGTGCGCTTGTGCAGGGCGTTTCCGGCATGCTCAACGCACATAACCTTATCATCGAGGCGCATGGCAACGCACACGCGTATGCAGTGATTGGAAACGCAGCCGCAGGTGCGATTGCGGCAAACGTGTCCTTCGCATATGCAAACCTTATCAGCAAGCAGGAGGCCATGCTCAGCGGCAGTGCAGCGCTTGTGCTGACCGGCAGCCTTACGGTGTGTGCGCGCCAGAACCAGGATGAGGTGACGGGATCCCTGCTGCTTGACTATCAGGGAAGCGGCGTAGATAAGAAAGTCGCCAAGACCACGATGGCCGAAGCGTATATTTTCTCCGCCTCCGGCGCGGCGATTTCGGGAACGGTCAACACGGCTATTGCCCGGGCCAACGCGACAAGCCGTGCGAAAGCGGCCGCTGCGAGTCTGGATGTGGGCGGCAGCATCATCGTTACCAACAACGCAAATTCAAGGGCAATCGCCAGAATGGATAACCTTGCTCCCCTGAGCTATGCTTCTGTGGGCGTGATGGTCGGCTACGCATATGCAGACGGTACCTTCGAGGCGCTTGTGGAAAGCAACGGCGGCATCCGTGCGAGCGGCAATGTTACCGTGCAAAACACTTACAATGCATCCGCGGAAGCGGTCGTCAACCCTGCCGTGGGCGGCGTGAATGTGTCAAAATATTCAGGCAAGCTCAACGTTGGGTATGCGGAAGTCAAAACGGTTGCAAACGCGGGCATCACCGGCAGCGGAGCGCTTGCTGCAAAGGCGGTGCGGGTTGACAACACCGGCAAGGCGAAAGCCAACGCGGAAGTCAAGGGAGGGTACTTTACCGGCAACACGGTGCAGGTGGTAAGCAACACCGTCGTCGCCAGGTTGAACGCTACGCAGGAAGCGTTCGTTAAGGATGTATTCATCACAGCGGACAGCGTAGCGGTGCTCTCGCTTTACAACGTTAACCAAGCCGCAGAGCCCTATGACGATTCCAACCTGCCGGCTGTTCCTGCCATTGATACCGCCCAGGGCGCGTTCGCTTTGGTGGGCGCGAGCTATGGTAAGATCAGCCTTGTGGATGTCACAGCAAACGGTGCGGACGCAAACTCCGTATCAACGGTGCGCTCTTACATTCAGGGTGCAGGAACCAACGTGAGCGGGGCGCTCGATGTTCATACATTCGCTGCAAGCTATGCGGTGACCAACATTGATAAACCGACCGCGGGCGTGTCGCTTGCGGAGGTCGGCGTTGCGGTACTGCTTTCCAGGGCTGCGGGGACTTACGAGGCATACATTGATTCCACTGGCTCTGAGAAGGGAATTTTGGCGGACGGCATCCGTGTGGGTGTGGGCCACAACACGCTTGCTAAATCCACGACGGGCCCGCTTGGCGGAACAGGCGTATCGCTTGGTGGAGTTGCAATCAACGTGAACCAGGCAAACGCAAATGCAGATGCGAGCGCAAATGCCTTCTTGAAGGGCAGCGGCCATGTGGAGGCTACAAAGGACGATTTATACGTTCAGGTGAACGGAAAAGCGATTGCGGATGCAAATATCGTTACCGCGACTGTGACGATCAACGTCATTGATGTGGCAGCCAATGAAACCAACGCAACGCTCGCCGTTTCACAGAATGCATATCTTGACCTTGCGGGAAGCGCAAAGGTGGCGGGCGAGCTCACCGTACGGGCGAACTTCACGGATAAGAACTCCGAGGCGAATGCTGAAACCGGAACACCAAAGGGCACGAGCGGCGTGACGATCACGTTGATTTCCGGCAGCGGCACAAGCGCATATGCGACGAGCAACCTCACCAACAACGCTTATGTGAATGGAACGGGAAGGATTGATGTCGGCGGAAAAGCGGATGTTACCGCCGATGCAGTGACCAAAGCGATTGCGCTCGTAAACAAGCCGTTCAGTGCAGCACTTGCGAAAGTAACCGTTTTGCTGGCCCGGGCGAAGAGCGCCGACAACATCAGCGCATACATCTCCGGCGTTGCGCTGAACGCGGCAGGTGCGGTAAACGTAAAGGCCTCGGGGGACACTCAGGCGCAAGCTACTTCCGCTTCCGGCGGCAGTGCATCGCTGATTTCCGGCTCCGGCGGAAACTCTGAAGCGCTCATCGGCGCTTCCGGTTCGGGCAAGGAGCAGCGCGTCACCGCGTACATCGGGGAGGACGCAAGCGTTCTTGCAGCCGGCGACATCACAGTTGAAGCCAAGAACACCGGCAGCGCGAAGGCGCGCATGACGGAAGGCTTCAACATCACCGCCTTTGGCGTGACCGGCAACATTGTTCCCACGACGAGCTATTATTACACGAGCGCCTATATTGGAAAGAGCGCGAGCGTAAAGAGCACCGGCGGCAGCATCAGCGTATTCGCAAACGATACCGCGAAGGCAGATACGCTTGTGGACGGCACGAGCATTGGCATCCTTGTGAGCGCGGACTTCAAATACGCAACCAACTATGTCAGCCAGACAACGAGCGCTGCGATTGAAGAGAACGCGAGCCTGTGGGCGCACGGCAGCATTGCCGTGAAAGCGGATTCCAACGCAGAACTGATCGCAAAGACCGATGCGAACAACGGCGGCCTGTTTGCGGGTGGGAAACTGCAATCCTATAATACGCTCAAACGCGCTGTGGATGTTGTGCTCGGAAAGAATGCGAACCTGTTTGCAGACTTTGGCAGCATTGAAGTGATCTCCCGTGCGGGAGAATCGGATTCAATTCTGACCGAGGCGAAAAGCACCACCGGAACGGGCTTTGGCGGTTCCTCCGTCAAGGCTGTGAGCGAGTATGAATCCGCGAGCAACACGACCGTAAACGGCGGCGTTACCATTACGAACACCTTTGGGAATATCACGATTGCGGCACACACTGCAGCGGACGAAGTGAAAACCATTGGCGATATCGGAATGTATGCCGTTGGAAGCGATTCCGATGCAACGGCAGAGCTTACCCGCGAAATCGTGGGCAACAATACGCTTACCGCGAAAGTCAGCCTTGCGGACGGCGCATCCGAACGCGCTGTGGTTACGGGCCGGAATGTAAGCGTGCTTGCATCGCTCAAGGATCTTTACATCTACAACTACACCTATGCATCCACGGGCGGGTTCCTGAACTTCGCGCAGGCATACAGCGACATCAACTTTATGCTGAACCTGGGTGTAACGGTTGGCAATGCGCACATCAAGGCCTATGACAGCATGACCATCATGGCCGATGGTTCACCCACCAGCAGCGGCACCAACCTGCATGCCAAAGCGCATACAAAAATCACCGCCTTCGCCGGCCGGGTAGAATCCTATGCACGGCTGAACGGGAAGACTGCTGCGAACGTCACCATCCAGGATGGCGCGCGGCTCACAGGTGCGGATGTACGCATTGACCGCAAGGCATTCAATGGAACGGTGAGCCTCATCGCAGAAGGCACACGGCGCGCCATCGCAAGCGAGGCCGAGGTGGAGGAGAACAAGCTGCAATCCACCGCAACGACAAGCGTGGGCACAGGCGTTGTCTTCGACATCGGCGATGCGGCGGCCGGCATTGCAATTGACATCTACTATGACGAGAACGGTGCGGTTTGTGTGCGCAGCGTCGGTACGCCGGCAACCTTTGCCGCATCCACGGCCGGAGTGGTTATCCTTTCGAATATCCGCAACAATCTGCCCGGTAAGTTGGTGGTGGTCGGCAACGCAAACGGCCTGATCGAAAATGTGATCTATGGTCAGCAGTATATTCCGGTGTTGACGATTACCAACCGCACAAACGCGGATCTGCGTCTTGGCGCGATCGACCTCTATAACGAAACCTTTACCCGCGCAACGGTGAACGCACTCAACAGCGCAAATGCAAATGTGTACAACACGAAGCAGATTGAAAGGAGCGAGGACACTACGCCTGAAATTGCCATCATCTCCCGCGGCAGCGGAAGCGTAACGATGGCAGGCCTTGTGAACAATGAACGCGGCTCCCTCCTCATTGAGTGGACGGAAGAGAACGGCGTAGGCAACGGAAACCTGTACAGTGCGGTTGTAACGATGAATACAACGGCGGTAGCGCCGGTGTGGGTGCATTCTCTCACCGTGAAAAATGCGAAGGATGTCGGCGCACAAACCATGCGCTTTGCGGCATACCTTACTCCTTTCGGCGGGGAGGATGCTGCCATAGTGCTCAGCGCTACGGGAGATGCCTGCCTTGAACTGACGCTTGCCGAGATTACGCCGGTTAGCAACCTCTCCGGAACCCTTGGCACGGGCGCGCTTCCCGGGACGATCGATATTGCAAGCGTAGTTGCTGCGGGCGATCTTGATGTATTGCTTCCCACCGCCATCCGCATGGAGTACCTTGCAGATGCGCGTGCGGCGCAGGTTATAATCCCGGGCGTGATTCAGTTCACGACGGAAACCTTAAACCTTGGCACGCTCACGCTTTCTCCGGCGCAGTTGGAGCGCTATCTCATCGGCGGGCAAAGCGACGGCTATAAGGTATACACATTGCCCAACGGCACGCAGCTTTATCTGGATGCCGCAGGAAATGCCCGCAGGGTGATTTCCGCCGAAGGCCGCTCCTTTGATACGACGCTTTACAGCATCAGCGGATCGGTTGTTACCTTCCATGAATATGGTGTGACGCTTGATCTTGCAACCGGCGTGCTTACTGCACTTGTCGGGGGCGACGGCTTTGATCTGTTTGTGGCGCAGGACGGAAGCGGATGGTATACCGTAAACGGCACGGTAACGGTGCACGATAAGCCCATCCTTTATAAGGTTGCAGCCAAGGATGGGGACGGGAACATCACCTCCCTTGCGGAAACGGATTCGGCTTCGCTCCACCTGTGGAAGAGCCAAGATGGTGTGAACTACTATTTCCTCCTTGAAGCGGATTACAACAACCGCACCAACGGAGGATATGACAAGTACTACATCCTTGCAATCGAGTCTGTTACCGGTTACCTGAAGGGCGTTTATGAGGCGGGGCGCATCAAAGACAGCGCAAGCTTCAGCGGTTCCGTCAGCAAAACCTTGCAGTCTGAAACGGTGAATGGCGATGAAAAGAAGATCACATACCGTTATAGCGCAACGTATCAGACGAATAACCTGGGCGGTGCAGGAATTTCCATTGTGATCGAAATCGCGCAGACTGTTGTTGAGCTTTACAACAAAGGTGCGTTGAGCAAGACTGACATTGGTGCGGCAACACTTACAAAGTGGCTTGTGAACGGAACGGATGCGACCACGTGGGGCGCTGCGGTGTTCAACAGCGGCTCGCTCAACGGCTACCGCATCAGCAAGCCCGGCCTGAAAACGGATACCGATGGAATAATCTCCGGCGCAGAGGTGAGCTACAGTTGCATCGGCCTCAGCACGCTCCTGACCCCGGCGAACATCACCATCTATAAAGCGCAGAGCGAGGGAGAAGAGGATATCACGGCTCTGGGCTACCAGGTGGAACGTGGCGGCGAGACCCTGCTTGTCCTGCCGGATACGGTTTATCGGTATGATGACAAAAATGCCGCAAGCAAAGATGCGTATTATGAATTGCAGGCGGTCGGCGTAAAGGTAGAATTTGAAACGGTGAACATAGGCGGAATTTTGATTCCGCGCATCAAGGTTGCACGGGAGGCAAAAATCCACCTGAACCCCGGCCAGCAGGTTACGCTCAAGGCGTTTGCGCTGGAAAACCTCAATGTTTATCAGCTTACGCGGGAACTGCACGCATCTGCCGACGGAACGATAGTTGACGTCCAGCGCGCATTGGACGAATACGGAGTAATCCAGATCGTTGGAGCGGGAACAATCTTCCGGTATGACCTTAGAACCGGTAGCCTTCAGGCGGTCAGCGTGGACGCGCATGACAATGCCACCGGCAGCGCCACATATGACAAAGCGCTGGGGAACGTAACGCTCACCGGCGCACAGCGGTTGGCCCGTCTGAGCGAAACTGTGGCATGGGGCCCGGATGGAAACTATTATTACTACGACGGAACCCAATGGAGAAAGGCCGAAGCGTCGGAGGCAAACGGTATTATCACCGTCTCCTATGGCGGAACGACTGAACTCACCATCCATTCGGATGCGGATGGCGTAATCTTCCATACCGCTTACGCAGCCGGCAGGCCACTCGTTCAAGTGGGGGCCGACGGCAGCGTAAAATGGCTTGATGTGGACAGTGACCGGCCACTCATAAATTCCGTAAAGATCCCTGGCACGGAATACCTGATCTCCGAGTTGAAAGGTTCGTCCGTGAAGCTTGAGCTGAAGGACCCGCAGGGGAGCCTTCTCGACGGCGACGGCCCGAAAGGGCGGCCGGAGGATGCAGATATCACTGCAACGGCAGGGAACATCACCATAATTGCACAGTCCACTGGTTCCATCGGAACCGGTGCGGATCTTATCGATATGGTGACGGAAGCAGAAGACGGCCAGCTGATCCTGCTTGATGCGAACGGCGACAGAACCGTACGCATTGATACCTACACCTTCGTGCCCGAGGGAGACATGGTGCTCGATCCGCTTACGAAGATCATCGGCGCACAGTATACGCTTGTGACGGCGGATGGCGACATCATCGGGTATGACCTCATCGTGGAGAACGAAGGACAGCAGCGCGGTGCGTTCCGCCTTTACACCAACCATCTGGAGGTCCGGGAAAACGGCGCCGTGACCGGCTTTGCGCCTAACGCGGCAGCGCTTTCGGAAGGCAACATCGCCTTCCATAACATCCTTGCCAAGCAGGGCGACCTGAGGTTTACCGCGGCGGGATGCATCACGGTGGAAGAGGACCTTGCCTGGTATGCAGCCAACAATGCGGAAAACTATGTGACGCCAACCGGCATCACAGGTATGAGCAGCAGCTTCATCTGGAATGCCGGAAGCGACATCCGCGCAGTGAACGGCATAGCGCTTACGGACAGCACGGCGCGCCTTGCTGCAAAGGGCAGCATCCGTTTCGATTCGCTTGGCAGCGTGGCCGGCACAGTTGAGCTTACGGCAGGTTCCGACATCCGGTTCGACAGCATCACCGGAAATGGCAGCCGCATTGCGCTTGACGCAGGCAGAAACATCGGAATGCTTGATGGCGTTTCTGCGGGTGAATACGGAACGCGTGCATACATCAAGCTTGCGCAGACGGACAGCGATGCGAACGCAGCATTGTCGCTTGCGGCAACGGGCGACATCGCATCCGAGCAGAGCCGCCTTATCGTTGATATTCCCGCAGCGCTCACGCTGAACGTGCCCCGTGTGCATGATCTGCACATTGACGCGCTCAGGCTGATTCTCGGCAATAGAAACGCGGAAGATCCCTCAAAATACAACGAGGTGGAGATTGGCGGCACACCGGTGCTTGCGGTGGATGTGGTTACGCATCCGGATAACCCCAAGGTCAACGAATTCATCGGCCGCAACACAAACGACCATGAAACCAAGCTCGACGGCGATCATCTCAAGTGGATTGAAGATCAGCTCCTGCAGGCGCTGTTGGAAAGCCAGACTGCCGGGGAACTGGCGGCGTGGGTGATGGAACGTGCGGAGCGCGGCGAATGGACTGCGGCGCTTGCGCAGGCTGTCGTTGAAACGCTGCTGGGGGCAGAGGATGAAACAGCGGGTCTCACAGCGGGCTTCATTGCAAAACTGCTCGGCAGCGAGCGCATCGCGGCCCTGCTTTCCGAAGAAAGCCGCAGCACGCTTGCAGAAACCGCAAAGAGGATGAATAACGCGGCCCTTTCCTCCGTAACGGATGCGAACGAAGTTGCAGGAAGGATCTCGGCTGAAAACCGTAAGCGCATCTTTGAAAGCCTGAGCGAGGAAGAAAAGCTTCAGGCAGGGCTTGACCCGGCAGCCGGGACGATCACCGCAGAGAAGCTTGCAGCGCTCCTTTCGGGCGGCTCCAGGCTGAACCTTGCGGCGATGAAAGAATATCTTGACGATGCATTCCTGGCGCAGCTTGCGCTGCGGGCTGATCAGACGAAGGCGGAAGGCGCGGTCAACGCTGCGTTTGCCGGCGGCGCGGATGTTTACAGGCCGCTCATCAGCGCGGTGGCGGAAAGCGACGCGGCGATCCCGGCAGATACGCGTGAAAAGGCTCCTGCGGATGCCGGCTACACGGTGGCATATGAGGATGCAAACAAGTTCCTTGCCTTCTTGCTCGGGCTGCAGATGTCCCGCGCTCAGCGCATGGATGCTTCCGGAATGCCCGCGTTGGATGCGGACGGCAAGCCCATCTGGGACGAAGGCCCCGCGTGTATCCCGGCACTCGGAGAATACCTCGGCAGCCTGTTGACCGAGGATGACATTGAACGGCTTTACAGGCAGGCGCTTAACGCAAGCGTCTACCCGCAGGAGGATGCGGATGCAGGGTTTACCGACACCGTCCCGCCCGCATTTAACCTTCACATCGGTGTGAGCACCGGGGAAACATGGCTCTATAACGATGGCGATATCAACATCGTGCAGGAGCAGGGAGACCTGACGGTGCAGAACATCACCTCCGAGCGTGGCAACGTGTGTGTTGGGACGGAAAACGGCAGCATCCTCGCCGCATATACCGGCGGCACGCACGATGGCTGGCACATCCTCGGCAGGGACATCACGCTTGCCGCTTCCGGCGAAGTCGGCACAAAAGACGCGCCGCTCAAGCTGGAACAGCGCGAGAACAGCCCGCTCATCGTGGAAGGCGTGGACGAGGAGATGTATTTCGACAGCGATTATATCGCAAAAGTTATGCAGGGCCTCACCGACTTTACGCCGGACGGTACGCAAAAGCATTATATCCTGCGCCGGGTGGAACAGTTCAATGAAAACGGCGAAGCAGTGTTGGATGAAAACGGCGCTCCCGCGCTGGCCTGGATTCTGGATGTTGTGGTTCGCTATGATTGGATCCGTGAGGATTACCCCAACCCCGAACCGCGCATGACACTCACTGTGGTTGCAGGCGGCGGCGCGTATGTTGAAGAGCTGACAGGCAGCGTCCGCGGCTCCATTAAAGCGGGCGGGGACGCCGCATACACTGTAAACGGCGGCGAGGCCGGCACATATACTGATCCTCTCATCACAGACGTTGACGGCACGTTGACCATCACGGCGCGTGACGATATCAGCGTGAAGGATCTCGGCAGCCTTGATCTTGTTGCAAACAGCGAAAAAGGCCAGATCAACGCGGTTGCGGTGGGAGACATTGCCCTCAAGAATACCAACGGGCAAAGCCTTGTAATCGGCCCTGTGGTAGCGGGAGGCGATGCAAAGATCATTGCGGACGGTGCGCTCGTTGAAGGGAACCGCTATGGGCAGGAAGCACAGGTCCGTGCGAACAACATCACGCTTCAGGCAGATGGTGAGATCGGCACTGTGCAGAACCCGTTTGATGTGGATACCCGCACCGGCGTGCTGAGCGCGGCCGGAACGGAGCTTGTGGTCAACGAAGTGAGCGGGAACCTCACGGTTGAAAGCATCATCGCAACGGTGGGCAACGTAACAATCACCGCGCCCGGGTCGATTTCCGAAGCCGGCGGTGCCGGCAAGGCGGTGGAGGATGCTGCGCAAGCCCAGCAGGCAGCCAACGCCGCAATGGATGAGACTGATGCGGCAAATGCGCAGGCAAACGTGCTCGCCGCATATGCCGTGCGTGAGGAAGCAAAGCTTAAAGCGGCGGAAGACGCGTTAAAGAGCGCGGAGGAAGCACTCCTCAACGCAGAAAAACGCATTGCGGAAATCGAAGCGGTGCTGCGCCAGGCGGAAGCCATCCGCACGGACGAAAGCCTTACGGAAGAAGAACGCGCAGCGCAGCTTGCAGGGCTCCTTGGCGAAAGCACCACAGAAGCGCTCAGCGCGGAGCAAGCAAACCTGCTGAACAGATTGCCTGCACTGCAAAACGCGCTTCAGGTCGCGCAGAATGCGGAAGCGAAGCAGCGGGCGGTTGCTGAACCGGCGCGCGATGCAGCGGATGCAGCAAAGGCAGAGGCTGCTGCAAAGCAGGAGGCTGCGGTGAAGGCTCAAACGCTTGCGGATGCAGCACGGCAGGTGGCTGAGACGATGCAGCCTGCGATTACGCTCCCGGGTGATCTGAAGCTCCTTGCGGGCGGCAGCATTGGAACCGAGCAGCATCCGTTGAGCGTTGGTGTTTCGGGTACAGTGGATGCGGAAGCGTCGGATGGTGTGTACCTTGCGGGCTTTGGTGATCTTGCCGTGGCGCGCATTGAAACGGGGGCAGATGCGGTTGTGAACGCAACAGGCGGGCTCAGCGGCGGAAACATCCATGCGGAGAAGGCGGAGCTCAATGCGCTCGGCGGCAGCGTTGGCAGCAGGGAGATGCCTGTGGCGCTTAACGTCAAGGAACTCTCAGGAACTGCACGGGATGAATTCCATGCGGTGAACACGGGAGATCTTGCAATCGGTTCCGTCCATGCGGGCGGCGAGGCCGGCATTGCTTCTTCCGGCAGCATCGCAGCAAGCGGAGACGCACCTTCCAATATCACAGCCGAGGAACTGTCGATTTCAGCGCAGGGTGCGGTCGGCACGGAAACAGCATTACTGCGGATCAATGCAGGAAACCTTACCATCAGCGGCAGAGGTATTTACATCAAGCTGATTGCGGATGTGACCATCCATACGATTGAAGGCGGTAACATTGTCATCGATGCGGATGGAAACGTTTGGGGAGACCCGGAAACCCCGCAGCGGGAGTATCATATCAAGGGCGATTCACTTGACCTTGATGCGTTTGGAAGCGTTGGCACAAAAGAAGTGCCGCTGCGGATTTACATCCCGGGTAAGGTTGCGGTAGAGTCCGAATGGGGCGAACTGCATTACAGGAACTACTATGTGCCGTATGGGGGAGAAACCAGCCCCGCTGCGCCGGATGTACCGACAACGGGCGGCGCGGAGGCAGCGCTGGCGTGGTGCCTCATCCTGCTTGCGGCCGGGTTGTGGGCAGCAGCACGTAAGCGCCGCATCCGAAAGACATAAACAGCAAAGAAACATACACATTCCCCGGCATGAAAGCAAAGCCGGAGAATAGCGACGGGTGAGGGAGGCGGAACCCCGCCTCCCGCTTATGCGTAATACTGTGCCTGCATGGCGAAAAGCCGCGCATACGCTCCGCCCTGCCGCATCAGCACATCGTGCGTGCCAAGCTCTATGATCTCGCCGTTGTGGAACACGGCAATGCGGTTGCAGAACTTTGCGCTTGAAAGCCGGTGCGAGATATAGACTGCCGTTTTTTCTGCAACGAGTTCATCGAAGCGGCGGTAAAGCTCGTATTCTGCCTTTGGGTCGAGCGCAGCAGTCGGTTCGTCGAGCACAACGATGGGGGAATTTTTGAACAGCGCCCGTGCAAGTGCAATCTTTTGCCCTTCGCCGCCGGAAGGCTCGAAGCCGCCTTCGTCAAACTCTTTAAAAACCGGCGTATGCACGCCTTGCGGGAGCGTATCGAGCCGCTCCCCGAGGCCGACACGCCGAAGAAGCGCCTCGATTTCCGCATCGCTTGCCTCCGCGCCAAAGCAGACGTTCTCCTTAAGCGAAAACGCGAACAGCCGGTAATCTTGAAACACGGTGGAAAACAACGCCATGTATTGCTCATAGGCGATGTCGCGCACGTTGACGCCATCGAGCAGAATCTCTCCTTCATCCGGGTCATAGAGGCGCATCAGCAGTTTGATGAAGGTCGTCTTACCTGCTCCGTTTTCTCCGACAACCGCGAGCTTTTCCCCGGGATTGAGCACGATGTTCACATGTTTGAGCGCATTGCACATTTGCCCCGGATACCGAAAGGATACGTTCCGAAATTCAATGGTATGCGGCCCTGTGGGGACGCCTAAGCGGCTGTTTTGCCGCATTGCGTCCGGCACGTTCATATATTCTTCCATTGCTTCGTAATATGGGCCGTAGGCTTTCACATCCACAAAGTTCTCCATTACAGCACGCATGGCGCCGGAAAACGCCGTGACTGCTCCCACATACATCGTGAAATCGCCAATCTCCATGCTCCCCGCAACCACGCGCGCAATCAAATACGCATAGGCCGCACCCTGCTGCACGAAGGACATCAGCGCACTGAACGCGCCGGACTTAATGTAAAAACCATTACGTTTTTCATAGCATTGCTCCATTCTTCTGCCAAATTCTGAAAAGCGCGCCATCAGCCATGAAGCCAGTCCGTACAGCCTGATTTCCTTCCCGTATTCCGGCCGGGAGAACAGACTCGAAAAGTAAGTGAAGCCGCGTTCAAACTTCACGCTTTCCATGGAAAGCCGCGTTCCGTTCTTTTTTGCCCAACCTTCCACGGCGGCACTTGCAAGCACGAGCGCCACGAAAAGCAGCACCATCCAGGCGTTGAGCGTCGCCACGATGGCGATGATTCCCGCAAGCGTGAACGCTTTTCCAAAAATATCCAACGCGCTGTCCAAAAGATAGGAAAACCCGTGCCAATCCGCGTAAATAAACTTTTCCGCCTTCTTTTTCAAATCCCAAAATGCCGGGGATTCCAGCTTGCTATAGTCCGCTTCCGTCAGCTTTCTGCTGATGAACTTGTCGAAATCGTTCCCGACCTTTATGCGGCAGGAAAATCCGGCATAAACGAAAAATTTCGACGCACAGGTGGCAATGAGCGTATACCCCGCAAGAACCCCCACATAAAGCACAAGCTTTTCCGTCCGCTGTGTGCCCATCAGCTCATCGATGATGTATTTGGGGACCGTGACGGCGACGAGCGGGATGACAGAATTGACAAATTGGTATAATGCGTTGTAGATAATGTACCGCTTTTCGGAATTCCATCCGAATTTGCATAGAAACCAAAGCCCTTTGAACATTTCAATTTCCTCCTTGTGTTTTTTGCTTTTGGGCATAAAACAGCCGAAAGAGCAGATCTTTTGCGTACACACAAAGCCGCCCGCGCATGCGCTGCCTGCGGGTTGGGATGTGAGTACGTTTTTCAGACGCGCTTCACGGCTTTCAGGAAAGGAAGGGCTTGAACCAGCTCATCATGGTTGGTTTCTCCTATGAAACTTGATACCCAAATTAAAGCATAGGGAAGCCGGGGTGTCAAGCAATGGCGCAGATAGCGGCACCTTATGCATAAGTATGAAATGAGCCTGGACAGTTTTGTATACAGTTGTGGTTTCATGTTGCTGCCATTGCCCAGCAATGCTATTGTTATATTACGACAATAATCAGAAGGAGACGGGGAAGTGATGCGTAAATGCAGAATTTGCTTTTGTGTTGATGCTTTGCTTTACTTGCATGGGATGTTCACCAAGTTACGATTTACGCGCGTGCCTGCCCGAAGAATACGATTCATGGCAGGTGTCGAGTGCAAATATACGCACGGATGCGGATGGAGAAGTCGCTTACACGCAATTCGAACTGGTGGGAACATCCGGCTGTGTTCTTTGCACCTTTGAGGACGGCATACTGACCGAGACGGATGCATCTGCATTCGCTTCTCCGGCAAGGGGGACAGGCGCACAGGCATGGGGGGGTTCATGAAAGCCGCGCTTAATGCGATGCCGCGTGCAGAACGAGACTATGCGCGCGCTGCGCTCCTGTGCGTATCCGAGGAAACCGTGCTTTCGGCTCCGGAGGGAGCGATGCTCTATTCGTTTGCCTCCGATGTACCCGAAGCATGGGATGGGGCAGCCCTGCCTGCCGGCTGTCTCGCGACCGCAACTGCGGGCGCTGCGGATGGTTCCCGCAATGCAACAGCCTATCTGCTGTTTCAGTAACCATAATCCGCCCCGCAGCGTTCCTGCGGGGCGGATTCATTGCAAGTGAATCAGCGAGCCGGGGCGTCTCCCGGCTTTTTCGGATCGCTCCGTCAATTTTCCCGCATCTTCTTTTTGAACAGCAGCACAGCCGCCACAAAAAGCAGCGCCGCCCATCCGAAAACCCATGCAAGGTGCGGCAGGATGGCCGCATAATTCCCCGCGAGCGCGGCGCGTGCGGATTCCGTTGCATGCACGAAAGGAAGCAGATTGCAGATCTTTTCGAAAGTGCCGCCGATAAGCGTAAGATCAAACCAGGTGCCGCCAAGGAGCGCTGCTACGTTCACGAGAATGGAATTAACCGGCGCGGCCTGTTTATCCGTGAGAAGCACGCCAAAAAGCAGCCCAAAGGCAATGTAAAGCGCTGCTGTGGGCAACAAAACCAGCATGGCGAGCAGGATGTTCCAGCTTGGCGCAAGGCCGAAGCAGAACGCTGTCAGGAAGCACACGGCGCATTGTGCAGCGCCGATGGGGAGCATCGGCAGCGCATAGCCGAGGATGTATTCGCGCGGCAGTGCGGGCGATGCGAACACGCGCAGCAGGAAAGAGGTGCTTTTATCCTTGGCAAGCAGGATTGCCGCAAACATGGAAACAAACGACAGGCTGAACGCCGCCATGCCCGGGGCAAGCTGCCCTATGGCAAAAATTTCTACGGACACATTGTTCTGAATAACGGACATCAAAATGAGGAGAAATAGGGGCAGCCCCACGCCAAATACGAGCGTAACCGGGTCGCGCAAAAGCTCCTTGCCGGTGCGCCCAGCCAATGCAAGCATCCTGTTCATAATGCAGCCTCCTTTTCCGATTCGCTTTCCGTAAGGGCCAAGAACGCATCCTCAAAGTTTGTTGTGTTTGTTTCGGCGCACAGCGCTGCAGCTGTGCCGAGCGCCTGAAGCCTTCCTTCGTGCATGATGCCGATCCGGTCGGCAAGCGCTTCGGCCTCTTCTAAGTAATGCGTCGTCAGCACAACGGTCACCTTGCCCTTTAGTGCAGAAATGGTTTTCCAAAGCTCACGCCGGGCGCGTACATCCAGCCCAAGCGTCGGTTCGTCCAAAAACAGGACGTTCGGCTTTGTAATCAGCGCCATCGCAATTGAAAGCCGCCGCTGCATGCCGCCGGAAAGGGTTTTCGCCCGGTCGCGTGCGCGCGCGGAAAGGCCGAATTCCCGCATGGCTGCTTCTGCCCGCTCTGCAGCATCGGCTTTGTTTGCACCGTAAAGCCGCGCAATGAGCATCAGGTTTTCCCGCACGGTCAGGTTTTGGGCAATGGCTGTTTCCTGGGGGGAAAGGTTGCTGTGCGCTTTTGCGGCTTCCGCATTGCGGGAAATGCTTTCGCCCATCAAAAACGCATCCCCGGCGCTTGGCGCGAGCAGGCAGGTTAACATGCGGATCGTCGTGGTTTTGCCCGCGCCGTTTTGCCCAAGCAACGCGAAAAACTCGCCTTGCGCAATGGTGAGGTTCAGGTCTTCCACAGCAGTGCGTCCACGGAAGCGTTTTGTCAGCCCCGTGGTTTCGATTGCGTTCATTTTTCATTCTCTTTCTCGTCGCAGAGCGGCGCGTTCAATATGTGCTGCGCAAATTGCATGAAGATTTCGTTTTTTACGATTGCGATCCCCTGCTTTTCATCCCCCAGCAGCAGGAGCAGATCCCCGGGCTTGATGCCGAACATCTCCCGCGCTTCCTTTGGAATTACGATCTGCCCCTTTTCACCCACCTTCACCGTGCCAAAAATGTGTTTTCCATCCGGCCCTTTCAGCATATCGCATCCTCCTTTTGTGAAAGTATGTTTAGTTATACTAGTTATACTAATATGCTGAATTATACTATCCTTCTTTTTGCTTTGCAAGCCCTGCACGCACAAAAAGGCCGCCCCTTGCGGAGCGGCCCAATGTTTTTTTGTTTCTTTTATGAATGAGCCCCGGGTTTATTCGGGCTCGATGAGGCCAAAATTACCATCCTTGCGCTTGTAGATGACATTGATTTGCCCTGACTCACCGTTGGTGAACATATAGAACGAGTGGCCGAGCAATTCGAGCTGAAGCATAGCCTCTTCCACGGTCATGGGCTTGATATCGAAGCGCTTAACCTTTACTACGCGCGGCGCTTCTTCCATTTCGTCCTCATCCGCGCTGAACGAATCTGCAAACACGGGTTCCGGCGCTTTGAACGCGCCCGCCCGCAGGCTCTTTTCCAGCTTGGTGCGGTGCCGCATAATCTGCTTTTCCAACTTGGCGAGAACGTTATCGATGGAAGCATACATGTCGCCGGAAGTCTCTTCGCCGCGGATGATGCCGCCGGTATAGGGGATGGTGACTTCTACAATATGGCGGTTGCGTTCCACCGCCAACGTGACATGTGCCTCGGTATCCTCGGGGAAATACTTGTCCAGCTTGCTTACCTTTTTGATGACGAGATCGTTCAGGTAATCAGAAACTTCGATGTTCTTGCCGGTGATTGTGATACGCATCCTTCTTACCCCTTTCACGCACCGGATCCAATGTCCTGTGCTGCTTATTTCTTTCGTTTAGTATAGCACAAATTCCTGCTTCCATTTGGATTTTTTTGTGAACACTCTGCGGCACGGCTGCAACCTTTGCATGCGCCGGAAGCACAGGAACAGCCCAGGCGCCTGCGCCGCAGATGCCGGATCAGGCAGAAAATGCTGTAAACGAGCGCTGCGCCCGCAAGAAGATACCAAATGAATTCCATAGCCTTAGCCTGCGAAAAAGCTGCCGATAAAATACGTCAGAAGCGCTGCGATGTACGCAATGCCGATCTGGTAAACCACGGCGAAGGCCGTCCATTTGCGGCTGGCGAGCTCGCGCCGCATGGTGGCAACAGCGGCCATGCAGGGCGTGTACAGCAGCACGAACACGAGGAAGCTGTATGCGGCAAGCGGTGTGAACGTGCCTGCAAGCGCGCTGCCCACAACAGCGCTTTCCGCGCTCACAGAGAAACCATAGAACATCGCAAGGGAACTGACCACCGCTTCCTTGGCCACGATGCCTGTGATCAGCGCGACGGCCGCCTGCCAGGTGCCGAAGCCAAGCGGCGTAAACACCGGGGCAATCAGTGAGCCGATGCGGCCGATGATGCTGTCCCCCGCATTTTCCACCATCTGGAACGAAAAATTAAAGCTTTCAAGGAACCAGAGCAGCACACTCATGGCAAAAATAATCGTCCCCGCCTTTTCCAGGAAGTGCGAAACGCGCTCCCAAACATGCGTAAGCACGTTTTTTGCGCTCGGCATGCGGTAGGGTGGAAGTTCAATCACAAAAGGAGCTTCCTCGCCGGTGAACATGGTCCTTTTAAACAGAAGGCCGGAAAGGATGCCGAGCACGACGCCGAGGATGTACAGGCTGAAAATCACGATTCCACGATATCGCGGGAAGAACGCACCCGCAAGCAGGCCGTAAACCGGCAGCTTTGCGGAACAGCTCATGAACGGCAGCAGGAGCACGGTTATGCGGCGGTCGCGGTCGTTATCCATGGTGCGCGCGCCCATCGTGGCCGGAACGGTGCAGCCAAACCCCATCAACAGCGGGATGAAGCTTTTCCCGGAAAGGCCGAAGCGGCGCATGGGCTTATCCATAATGAACGCGATGCGGCTCATGTAGCCGCTGTCCTCCAAAATGGAAAGGCAGAGGAACAGCAGCGCGATCTGCGGCAGAAACGTAAGCACGCCGCCCACGCCCTTGATGATTCCATCGCACACAAGGCGCGTGAACCACGCAGGCGCGGATGCGAGCGCCGTGCGCACAAGCGGGGCAAGGCCATCGTCGATCAGCATGCCGACGCCGTCGGAAAGGAATGCGCCAAGCGTTGAAAACGTCAGCGCGAAAATTGCGGCCATAATGAGAATAAACACGGGGATTGCCCATACCTTGTGGGTCAGCAGCGCATCGATTTTCGCGCTGCGCTCAAGTGCCGCATCCTTTTTGCCGCGCGTAAGCGCTGCGGCCGTTACGTGTTCAATGTAGCGGTACCGGCTGTCTGCTACGGTGCTTTCATTGTCGCCCACCGGGTTTGCGGCCGCATAATCCCGCACGATTGCATCGACCTGCTCCGCCTTGTCCTCCGGCAGGTTTAACGCATCGCGCACGCGGTCATCCCCTTCAAGGAGCTTGATTTCCGTCCAGTGAAGGGGAAGCCCCGCCGCTTTGGCATAGGGCTCAACCAGCTCGCCGATGCGGTGGTGCTGCATGTGGGTATAATCGTCGTATACGTCGTCCGGCTCGATATGGAAGCCCTCGTGAAGCTGCGTATGCGCGGCATAGATGAGCTTTTGCGCGCTTTTGATGAGTTCGTCTATCCCTTGCCCCGTGCGCGCGCTGATTGGCACCACCGGGATGCCAAGCTCAAGCGCAAGGCGTTTGCAATCGATTGTATCCCCGTTTTTTGCCACTTCATCCATCATGTTCAGGGCGATGATCATCGGCCGCTCCAATTCGAGAAGCTGCACGGTCAGGTATAAATTGCGCTCCAAGTTTGTGCCGTCCACAATGTTGATGATGGCATCCGGCCTTTCATTGATGATATAATCCCGCGCCACGACCTCTTCCATTGAGTAAGGGGAAAGCGAATAGATGCCGGGAAGGTCTACAAGCGTCATCTCGTGCCCATGCGTGCAGAGCGTTTCACCGTCCGTGCCTGCAACGGACTTGATTTTGCCTTCTTTTTTTTCAACCGTTACGCCCGGCCAGTTTCCGACATATTCCTTTCCGCCGGTCATCGCATTAAAGAGCGTCGTTTTTCCGCAGTTCGGGTTGCCAGCAAGCGCAAGGCGAACCGGCTCGCCATCGTCAAATACTTCCCGGGAACAGAGCGCACCGTTCTTCAGATCACAGCAGGTACCGTGCTCTAACATGAAGCCTGTAAGCATTGCCGCACGGGCATGGCCTTCTTTGTCCGTATTGCTGGGATGCTGCTTTTCCGCAAGCAGTGCATGCGCGTGCGCCTCATGTTCTGCACGCGCCCTTTCCACGCTTTTATGAAATGTTTCATGCTCCGCTTCTTCCATCAGAAGGATGGTGGCCGCATCCGCTTTGCGCAGAGACATGGAGTATCCGCGCAGAGCGATCTCAATCGGGTCTCCCATCGGCGCAGCTTTTACGATGCGAATTTCCGTACCGGGCGTGATCCCCATGTCCACGATGTGCCGCCGCATCCGTTGATCCACCGCATTTACGGCATATACATGCCCGCTTTCACCAATTTTTAGATCGCACAGAGCCCTTCTCTTTTTTTGTTCCATATTCGGTTTTCCGCCTCTTTCCAAATGGCTGGGTAGCCCGGGCTTCGGGCCGGGTTAGCTCAATCAAATTCAATTTCAATAATAACGGAATCGCATTTCACTGTCAATAGCGCTGCTTTTATGATAAACTTATATCGGTGAAACAGTTCATTTGGCTAAGGAGGGACTCATGAAACTTTACACCGTTGATGCGTTTACGGATGTGCCGCTTGGCGGCAACCCTGCCGGCGTTGCGCTTTTTGAAGGCGCGCTGCCGGATGAGGAGGAAATGCGCCGTGTAGCCGCGCAGATGGGCTATTCGGAGACCGCATTTTTGCGCCGTATTGGGCCGGAGCGCTTTGTGGTGCGCTATTTTACACCGGTGGAAGAGGTCGCGCTTTGCGGGCATGCGACGGTCGGCTCGTTCTCGCTGTTGCTTCAGAAAGGGCTGATCGAAGGCGGACGCACCTATATTGCAGAAACCGGCGCAGGCGATATCCGCGTGGATGTCGCGGACGGCCTCGTTTGGCTTGACATGGCTTCGCCTCGCGAACTTGGCGCTCTTTCCGAAGCGGACGAAGCGGCTCTGCTTGCGATGTACGGCCTGCCTGCAGATGCATTCGGCACGCTCCGGCCCGCCATTGTGGATACCGGGCTGCCGGACATCATGATGCCGCTTGCCTGCCCGGCGCTGCTTGCTGCGCTCAAACCGGATATGGAGGCGATCTCTCTGCTTTCAAAGCGGCTTTCGGTCACTGGGGTGCATGCGTTTGCCTGCGCGGAGGATGCGGTGCATTGCCGCAACTTTGCTCCGCTTTACGGCATCGACGAAGAGTCTGCAACGGGCACCTCCAACGGCGCACTGACCTATTATCTATACCGCCGTGACCTCGTGTTCCCAGACAAAACCAATCTGTTCGTGCAGGGGGAGGCCATGGGGAAGCCTTCAAAAGTTTATTCCCGCCTCACACAAGGCGAAAACGGCGTGGTTTCCATCCGTGTCGGCGGCAGCGCCGTTGTGCGGGAAGGGTGAGCATCTGGCTTTTTATGGTGCAAAAAGCGCCCCAAATGGGGCGCTTCCTGAAAATCCTGTTCCCGTTTATTCAATTCAGTCTGTATTTTTCCAAATATTCCTTACGCATTCCTTCATACCTGCCGCTGTCCATATCCTTGAGCACATGCATATATTCGTGCATGGCCATGGTGTGCATTGCGGTTTGAATCACATAAGCGGCGATGTTGCTGCAATGGTCGGAAATGCGTTCAAAATTTGTAAGCAGATCGGTGAAAATAAAGCCGAGCTCAATCGTGCAGCCACCGCGCTGCAGGCGCTCGATATGCTGTGTTTTCAGTTCCGCGCGCAGATCATCCACAACATCCTCCAACGGTTCAACGCGTGCAGCGAGCGCAACGTCGTCGTTGAAGAAGGCGCGCGTGGAAAGATCCAGCACTTCTGTGACGGCGGCGATGATCACATCAAGCTGATCAAGGGCGGAGGCTGAAAAAGAGAGCCCTTTTTCATGCATTTCGCCGCAGGATTCCGAAATGTTCAAAGCATGGTCGGCGATGCGCTCAAAATCCCCGATTGCGTGCAGCAGCTTCTGCGTTTCGCGGTTATCGGTTTGCGTGAGGCTCTTTGCGGAAAGTTCAACGAGATAGGTGCCGATGCGATCCTCATAAATGTCGATTTTTTCTTCCGCTTCTGCAATGCTTTGCGCGGTTTTTGCGTCATAATTCCGAATGAGCGAAAGCGCGTCGCGGAACATGGAAATGCAGCAATCGGACATGTCCTTGGTCAATGCGCGGCTGCGGTCAACCGCAAGGCCGGGGGTGGCCATGAACCGTTCATCCAGCAGTACGGCCTGCTCGTCAGCAGCCGTATTGCCTTTGACGGTGAAGCAGGCGAGGCGTTCGAGCTGGCGCATAAACGGCAGCATTACAATGATGCTGATGAGGTTGAGCGCTGAATGGATAACGGCGATGCTAACGGGATTGACGAATGTTTCCATGAAGGAAAAACGGAATGCCGCATTGGCGAGCATGAACAGCGTGGTCACTAACACTTTTCCGATCAGGCTGAAATACAGATGCACAAGCGCTGTGCGCCGCGCTTCGCGGCTGGTGCCGACGGAGGAGAGCAGCGTGATGATGCAGGCGCCGATATTCATGCCGAGAATAATGGGAATCGCAGAAGAAAACGTAACGCTTCCCGTTGCCGAAAGCGCCTGCAGAATGCCAACGGAGGCGGAGGAGCTTTGGATGATTGCGGTGATAACGGCGCCCGTAAGCACGCCGAGGATGGGGCTTTCAAACAGCGTCAGGATCCGCGTAAACTCCGGAATATCCGCAAGCGGTTCCACAGCGCCGCTCATCGTCTGCATGCCGAACATGAGGATGGAAAAACCAAGCAGAATCGTGCCGACATCCCTGCGTTTGTTGCTTTTGGAAAACAGCAGGAAGGTGACGCCAACCATTGCAAGCACCGGGGAGAAGGAGGAAGGCTTCAATAGCTGAACGAATACGCTTTCGCCTTCGATGCCGGAAAGGCTTAAGATCCAGGCGGTGATGGTCGTTCCAAGGTTTGCGCCCATGATGACGCCCGTTGCCTGGGACAGCTTCATAATGCCGGAATTGACGAAGCCCACGACCATGACCGTCGTTGCGGCCGAGCTTTGAATGATGGCCGTCACAGCCGCGCCGAGGAGAATGCTCTTGAGCGGGTTTGCAGTCAATTTTTCCAAAATGATGCGCATCTGCTTCCCGGCACGCTTCTCGATTCCTTCCCCCATAACGCGCATGCCATAAAGGAACAGTGCAATCCCGCCAAATAAGGTCAGAACTCCAAACAAATCCATATCCGTTCGCCACTTTCCGCAAAATTCACCATAATAACACAAAATAAAGTATACCGTAAGCGGACGGGTTTGTCATCCCCTGCTTGCGTGGCAGCCGGGAAAGCTTTATAATGAATCCCGAGAGAAAGGCACATACGGCTTTCCGCAGGGCGTGCAGCGCCCGGCATGCCGCAGGGCCGGATCGGAAAAACAATCAAGCCCAAATGTGGAGCGTTCGACCCCCATGCCGGAACGGCATGAGGGCATCATTACGTGCAGGGAAAGCAACAAGGAGGGACCATGTTTATCGTGTTGGGCCTGGGAAACCCCGGGCGTGAATATCAGAGCACGCGGCACAACGTTGGCTTTATGACGCTGGATATTCTGGCGGACCGCTATAATATCGACGTTTGCCGTTCCAACTTCCGCAGCGTGTTTGGGGAAGGGCGCATCGGCGCCGAGCGGGTGGTGCTTGCGAAGCCGGATACCTTTATGAACAATTCCGGCTGGGCGGCACGCGACCTTGTGAACTGGTATAAATGTGAGAATTCCGAACTGATCGTCATTTATGACGACATCGACATCCCCGTCGGCACACTGCGCATCCGCGAAGGCGGGTCTTCCGGCACGCACAACGGCATGCGCAGCATCATTTACCAATTGGGGTTCGACGATTTTCCGCGCGTGCGCGTGGGGATTGGACGCCCGGATGGGCAGCAGAACCTGGTATCCCACGTGCTCGGCGCGCCGGATGCAGAGGAAAAAGAGCTTCTGCTTGCCGCGATGAGCAGCGCTGCGGACGCAGTGGAACTCATTGTGCGCGGTGAACTCAAGGAAGCACAGGCGCGCTTCAACAAACGCCCAAAGAAGGAAAAACCAAAGGCAGAACCGGCGGAAGAACCGCTCGTGCTCATGCCGGCCAACAAAGCCGGACAAGGGGAAGCGAATGAATAAGCATCCGCTCATTGAGTTTCTCGGCAGACACCCGGAATACCGGCGGCTGCGGGAAGCGCTGATGAAAAATGAAGGTGCCGCAGCCGTATTCGGCCTTGGAGAAGCGCACCGCGCGCATATGGCGGCAGCGCTGTTTTGCGATACGGGAAAAACCGTGCTTGTGGTTACGGCAAACGAAGCTTCCGCCGTGCGCATCCGGGAAGAGGCGGCGGTTTATGCGCCTGCCGCAATCCATTTGCCCGCGCGCGATATGCCGCTTGCCGGACGTGGCTTCACGGCGTCGGCCGGGCTTGCGGCGCGCCGCGTAAAGGCGCTTTCCGGGCTGCTTCGCGGGGAAAACATGCTCGTCACCGTTTCCGCAGCCGCGCTGTTGCAGCGCCTTACCCCGCCGGGGGCGCTTCGCGCGATGACGACAGAGATCCGCGCAGGAGAGGTGGTCAAGCCGCAGGCGCTGCTCAAACGGCTGGTTGATGCGGGCTATGAGCGCGTGGAGGTTTGTGAGGCGAAGGGGCAGGTTTGCCTGCGCGGCGGGTATCTTGACGTGTTTCCAATCACCGCGGAAAACCCGGTGCGCATCGAGTTTTTTGATGATGAAATCGACACCATGCGCACCTACGACGCGCTTTCGCAGCGTTCCATTGAAAACGTGGAGGCGGTCACCGTCCCCCCCGCAGGCGAGATGCCCCTGACGGAAACGGCGCGTGCACGGGCTTTGCGCACATTCAAAAAGAAGCCGCGCCTTTCGGAAGAATTTGCCGCGCTTTCTGCGGGCGGAACGCCTGCGGGAGCGGAACTTTTCATGCCGCTGTTCTATGACGATGCGTATTTGCAGGATTATCTTCCGGAGGATGCCATTCTCCTTATCGATGAGCCCCAGCGCGTGGAGGAAAGCGCGAAGGTGGCGCACATGGAGCACCTTGACACCGTGTCCGCGCTGCTTGCGGACGGAAACGCAGAGCCGGAGCAGGCAGAGCTGCTTGGGCGGCCTTCTGTCCTCCTTGCACAGCTCGATACGCCGCGCACGGCGACGCTGTTTGCGCTTACGCGCACATACGGCCTGATCGCCCCCAAATGCCTGTTCCGCTTTGAAACGCGCCCTGCGACAAAATACCTCGCAGCGCAGGACATCCTTGCTTCAGATGTTGCGTCCTGGCGAAAAGCGGGAACGACGGCAGTCATCTATGCGGGAAGCCATTCGGTGCGCCTGCAGGATCAGCTGCTCGATATGGATGTGCATGCTGCCGTAACGGATGCGCTCACACGGCCGCTTGTGCCGGGCGAGGTCATCATTACGGGTGAATCCATTGAAAAGGGCTTTGAATACCCGGAGATCAAGCTTGTGGCCGTAAGCGAGGCGGAGCTTTACGGCGCGGTACAGAAAAAGACGGCTGCCGCACATAAAAAGCGCCCGCAGCTTGCCTTTTCGGAGCTTTCCGTGGGCGACCTTGTGGTGCACGAACTGCACGGCGTAGGACGCTTTGTCGGAGTGATTACGCTTACCGTGGGCGGTGTGACCCGGGATTATCTGCACCTTGCCTATGCGGGAGGAGAAAAGCTTTATATCCCGACGGATCAGTTGGATCGGGTACAGAAATACATCGGTGGGGAAGAGGAAAGCGTCCGCCTTTCCAAACTCGGTTCCGGCGACTGGCAGCGCACCGTTTCCCGCACGCGGGAAAGCGTGAAAAAGCTAGCGTTTGACCTTGTACGGCTGTATGGTGAACGCATGAACCGCAAGGGATTTGCGTTTTCGCCGGATACCGCGTGGCAGACGCGGTTGGAGGAAAGCTTCCCATATGAAGAAACGCCGGATCAGCTCACCTGCATCGCGGAGATCAAAAAGGATATGGAGTCCTCCCGCGTGATGGACCGCCTGCTCTGCGGCGACGTGGGCTACGGCAAAACAGAGGTCGCTTTGCGCGCGGCCTTTAAGGCTGTGATGGACAGCAAGCAGGTGGCGTTCCTTGTGCCGACCACCATCCTGGCGCAGCAGCATTACAACACGCTCGCCGCGCGCTTTGCGGGATTCCCGGTGAACGTAGCGCTGCTTTCGCGCTTTAAGGCCGGCAAAGACGAAAAAACCATCCTTGAGGGGCTTGCAAAGGGCAGCATTGATGTGGTGGTCGGCACGCACAAGCTGCTTGGCAAAAGCGTGCGCTTCAAGGACCTTGGGCTGCTCATCATCGACGAGGAACAGCGCTTTGGCGTGGGGCATAAAGAGCAGATCAAAAACATCAAGCAAAGCGTGGATGTGCTGACCCTGTCCGCTACGCCCATCCCCCGCACGCTGCATATGTCGATGACGGGGATCCGGGACATGTCCGTCATCGAAACGCCGCCCGAACAGCGCTACCCGGTGCAGACCTATGTGATGGAATACAGCGACGGCATGGCGCGGGAAGCGATCCTGAAGGAGATCGGCCGCGGCGGGCAGGTATATTTCGTTTACAACCGCGTGCGCAACATGGAACGCTTTGCAGAGCAGCTGCGCGCGCTTGTGCCGGAAGCGCGCATCGGGTATGCCCACGGACAGATGCCCGAACAGCAGCTTGAACAGACGATGCTCGATTTCATGGAACAGCGCTACGATGTGCTCCTGTGCAGTACGATCATCGAAAGCGGGCTGGATATCCCAAACGTGAATACCATTTTGGTCTATGAGGCGGACAGGATGGGGCTTTCCCAGCTCTATCAGCTTCGCGGCCGCGTGGGGCGCGGAGCCAGGTTGGGCTACGCATACCTGACCTTCATGCGGGATAAGGTGCTTACAGAGGTCGCGGAGAAGCGCCTTTCGGCCATCCGGGAGTTCACGCAGTTTGGAGCCGGGTTCAAGATTGCCATGCGGGATTTGGAGATCCGCGGCGCGGGCAATTTGCTCGGGCCGGAACAGCATGGGCACATGGCGGCCGTCGGGTATGACCTGTATTGCAAGATTGTCAACAGCGCGGTGAAGGAGGCGCGCGGGGAAGCTGAGCCGCGTGCCGTAGAAACGGTAATGGATGTGCCGCTTTCGGCGGCAATCCCGCATCCATATATCCCGCGGGAAACGGAGCGGCTTTCGATGTACAAGCGCATCGCGCTCATCGCCTCGCGGGAGGATCTTTACGATGTGCAGGATGAGCTGATCGACCGCTACGGGGAGATCCCGCCGGAAACGAAGAACCTGCTTGACATCGCGCTCATCAAAGCGGAGGCGTCCCGCGCACACATTGCCCAGCTTTCCGTGCGGGATGGCGAAGTGCGCTTTACGTTTGATAAGGACGCGCCCATGAACGGGCAAAAACTTTTGAAGGCCATCGGCGAGATCCCGGGTGCGCAGTTCCTAAACGGCGAGGTTCCGGCGCTTTCGGTCCGCATGCCGCGCGCGGATGCCGAAAAACTTTGTGGCATGCTGCCACAGTTTGTTTACACCCTTGCCGATTGTATTGAGGCAAATTGATGATATAATAAGCATGGCGTTTTGGCCCGCGTACTGTGGGCATTGCCATGATCTCAAAAAATGTGAGGAGAAGTTTGATGAAGAAATACCTTGCCCTGTTCCTGGCGGCGCTGATGCTGCTCTCTTTGGCCGCAGGCTGCGCCCTGACCGGGAGCGATACCCAAACGGATAAGCCGGAAACGTCCCCGACGCCGGCCACGACGGATGGCGGCGATTCTGACCTGGACCTGGCGGCCGCTGTTGCAGAGATTGGAGACGAAACGATCACATTGGGCGATGTGAAGGAAACGTTCGATTCCTATGTGGAATATTTTTCAGCCTATGGCTACAACCTGAGCAGCGATCCGGAAACGCTTGCGATGCTGCTTGATGATGTTGTCAACAGCCTTGTTGAGGCAAAGCTTATCGCGGCAAAGGCGAAAGAAATGGGCTATGATAAGTTTGACGAGCTGCAGCAGGCTGAACTGGACGAGCGCATTGAAACCGAGCTCAGCGAGCTGGATGCATACTACCGCTCACAGGCCGAATCCGAAGCGGAAAGCGACGCCACCATTGATGTGGACGCACGCACGATGGAGCTCATCCTTGAAGAGGCGGCCTACAACCTGAACAACGACAATGCAACCTATGAAGATTACACGGAATTCCTGAGCAAGAACGTGACTGACGCTTACATGCAGGAACTGCTGCAGAACGATCAGCTTAAGGACGTAGCCCTTACGGACGAGCAGATTCAGGCTGAATACGATTCTCTGGTGGAAGAACAGATGACGTATTATGCGGAATCCCCGGAGGCGTATAAGTACGATGAGGAATCCTACGAAATGACCGGTGACGCGCCTGTGGCTTTTGCGCCGGGCGGCTATTCCCGCATCCTGCATATTTTCTGTGCATATGAAGGGGAGCTTCCCGAGGACTACGAGGCGAATGAGGCCGATATGGAGCTCATCAAGGAAGAATACGGCGCTTTGGCCTTTGCCGCGGCTTTGGATGCTTCAAGCGCGGATGCTGCAAAGATGCAGGAGCTTGTGGCGCAATACAAGGAACTTCAGGCGGCAAACGAGGAGCTGTATGAGGCCTATGTTTCCGCCGCGCGCGAGAAGGCGAACGGCATTTACGGCGAGCTCCAGAACGGCGCTGACTTTGCAACGCTTGTGAAGGAGAAGAGCAGCCCGGATGATTACAGCGATTATCCCGTTTTTGCGGAAAAGGGCATCCTGATCGCTAAGGAATATGCGTGTGACAACGATTGGTCTGACATCGTGAAGGAGCAGTTCGGAAAGCTTTCCATCGGTCAGTATTCAGAGGCCTTTGCGGATGAGGACGGCTACCACATCATCTTTTACCTTGCAGACGAACCTGCCGGTACCGTTGAACTTGCAGGCATCGAAGAGGGCATCCGCGCCTATCTGCTTGAAGATATTCGCAGCGAGGAATGGACGGCGCTTGTGGACGAATGGATGAACGACGGAACCGTGACGCTGCACGAGGATGTGTACAAGGTTCTGCTCGATTCCTGATTGTGAAAGAAAATGCGGCGGCGGTTGAAACTGCCGCCGTTTTTCTTTATACTGGAGATCGAACCGAAGGACGGAGGAAAAACGTATGCGTTTGGACAAATATTTAAAGGTTTCCCGCATCATAAAGCGGCGCACCGTTGCCAACGAAGCCGCAGGGCTTGGACGGGTGCAGATCAATGGAAAAGTCGCGAAGGCTTCAAGCGAGGTGAAGGAAGGGGATGTGCTGACGCTCCTTATGGGCGGCAGGCATCTGCGTGTGAGGATTCTTTCCGTGCAGGAGCATGCAGCAAAGGCAGATGCTTCCTCGATGTATGAAGTCCTGCCGGAGGAGTGACATGCGCGGGCAGGATACTGTGTACGCCGTGCTGCTCGCGGCAGGCGCGGGGGCGCGCATGGGCGAAAACAAACTCGCGCTTGCCTTTGGCGGCAAAACGCCGCTGCAGCTTTGCTATGAAGCGTTTCTTGAAAGCCAATGCCCGCCGGAACGGATTGTGGTTGCCGTTTCGGAGAACACGCGTGCGCAAGCGCTTTCCCTGGCGGAAAAGGACGCGCGCGTGATCGTCTGCACAGGTGGCGCAGCGCGCGGCGCATCGGTGCTCAATGCGCTTCGGACGCTTCAAAAGCATGGAGTGGAGGCGGGCATTGCGGCCATTCATGACGCGGCGCGCTGCCTTGTGCCGCCTGCTGTGATCGATGCCGCCGTGTGCGGCGCACGGGAGCACGGGTGCGGCGTTGCGGCCATCCCCATGCGCGATACCGTGCGCGATGCAAAGGGCACCCTGCTTCCACGTGAGACGCTTTTCCTGATGCAGACGCCGCAGGCGTTTGACTTTGCGCGCATCCTTGCCGCATATGAGGCGGCAGAGGCCGGCGGCTTTCAGGCAACGGACGATTGTGCGGTGTACGCAGCGGCAGGCTATGCGCTGCATTTTACGGAAGGAAGCATTATGAACCAGAAACTGACCTATCGGCAAGACTTGCCGTTCTTCCGGGCGGCATGCGGCGCATCCCTGCCGCGCGTGGGTTTTGGCGAGGATACCCATGCGCTTGTGCCGGGGCGAAAACTTGTGCTCGGCGGGGTGGAAATCCCGCATGAAACGGGGCTGCTCGGCCATTCGGATGCGGATGCGCTGACCCATGCGGTGATCGATGCGCTGCTTGGTGCGGCAGCGCTCGGCGACATCGGCATGCATTTCCCGGATACGGATGCGCGTTACCGGGGTATCTCGTCGCTTGCGCTTTTGCGGGAAACGGCGGCGTTGCTGCGGGCGCATGGCTTTTTGCCCGGAAATGTGGATGCCACGATTATCGCAGAGCGGCCGAAGCTTGCGCCGTACATCCCCGCTATGCGGGAAGCTTTGGCGCAGGCGCTTGGCATGGAGGCTTCCCGCATTAGCGTCAAAGCCACAACGAGTGAAAAAATGAACGACGAAGGCGCGGAAAAATGCATAACGGCGCGCACGGTATGCACAATAACTTACGGGGACTGACCGAAGTTGCATTCCATGGCAGAATTGGGTAAAATAACCATGGAATTCGCGGAGAGCCGCGCAAATCAAAAAGGGGTATTTATGGAGTTTCAACCGATTGACATTCAAATGAAGGCGCTTGTGGAACGCTACACCAAGCCATGGTGCCTGCAATGCTCGGAATATACGTTTACAAATCTTTTTATGTGGGGGCAGGGGGAAGGGATCCGCGTTGCCGAATATAACGGCGCATTGTTCATTGCAGCATCCTGGGAGAACAGCCCGTTCATGTTCGCGCCGCTTACGGAAAATCCGGAGGGCGATTATGCTGCGGCACTTGCGGATGCAGTCGCATATTTCCGGAAAATTGGGGCGGAACCCTCCTTCCGCGCAATATGCGGCCCGATCAAGGCGGCGTTTGAGCGTTGCTCTGGGTTTGTTCTGGAGGAGGACAGGGACAATTCGGATTATGTGTATTCCATGGAAAGCCTTTTGACGCTTTCCGGGAAAAAGCTGCATGGCAAACGCAACCACATTAATCAGTTCCGCGCGCAATATGGGGACGTGGCCGAGTATGTGGAAATTACGCCGGACATGCTGGGCGAATGCATGGGCGTTTACTGCGAGTGGCTCTCCGGAAAGGATGCCTCAGAGCCCGGTGTGCTAAGCGAAAAGGAGGCAATCCAGCGGATCCTGACGCATATGGATACGCTTGGCGTCAAGGGTGGCGGGATCCGCATTCAAGGGAAGCTTGCGGCGTTTACGCTCGGCGAACAGATCAACGACGAGATTGCGGTCATCCACATCGAAAAAGCGGACAGCGGTATTCCCGGACTTTATACGATCATTAACCAGCAGTTTGTGGAGCATGCATGGACGAAGGTGAAATACATCAACCGCGAGGAGGACATGGGCCTTGAAGGGCTGCGCCGCGCGAAGCTTTCCTACAACCCTGCATTCATGATTGACAAGTTCCATGGGAGGCTTGCATGAGCTTCACCGTGCGGCCCATTACGCCGGAGGAATACGCGGCGGCGCAGGCGGTCTGGGATGCCTGCTTCCCGGAGGATGCGGCAGGATATTCCGATTATTATTTTGCATGCCGCACGAAGCCTGCGTATGTGCTTGCCGCTTTTTTGGAGGATGGGCGCATGGCGGGTGCTTTGCACGCTTTGCCCTATCCACTCTGCTTCGGCACACAGGTAAAACGCTGCGCGATGATTGCAGGCGTGGCAACTCTGCCGGAACAGCGGCACAAAGGCATCGCCGCTGCGCTGATCCGCACGGCGCATGCACGCCTTGCACAGGAGGGCGTGTGCGCGGCTTTGCTAAAACCGGATGTGGATTTTTACGCGCAGTTCGGCTACCGGCCCTTTGCGTGGCATGAGCAGTTTCGGGTTGAAGCGGGGGAGCTCGCCGTGCCGGAACCCGCGCTGCATACGCCTTCAGCAGAGGAGATGCTTGCCTGCTACGATGCGCTTGCAGCGGAGTATAACGGCATGATGGTGCGCACAGTGCGCGACATGGAACTGATGCGCAAAGAAACCGCGGTGCTTGGCGGGGAAGCGTTTGCCGCAGGCGGCGCATATGCGCTCTGCCTTGCGGAAGAAGGCGGCGCAGAGCTTACGGAGCTTGTCGGACGCAATGCAATGCCGCTTGTTTATGCGCTTGCCGCGCGCTTTGGAGCGGTGCGGTTCCGCCTTCCGTGCGGCGCGCGCCCGGAGGGGCTGCCCAAGGGCGAACGGATGATGTTCAGCATGCTTTGCCCGCTCAACAGGGAGGCGCTTCTTGCAGGAAGCGGCGCGGAAAGCATGGAGGAATTGCTCTCCGGTGCAAAAAAGCCAAACTGCACGCTGGAATTTTGTTGAAACAATGTGACATTCTGGCGGCGGAGGGGAAATGTGCTTGACGAGTGCGCCCGCGGCGTATTATCATAGAAAAAAGCACGGTGCACGTTGTCGCACTTTGTATTTGAATCATTAAATAAGGACGGTATTCATTGGAATGAACTCGGATTTCATGACGTCAATCGCCAACTTTTTCAACGGCGGCGGCCTGATCATCATCATGATGGTCGTGCTGATGCTGGTTATGATCATCCCCCAGCGCAAGCGGGATAAGAAGATCAAACAAATGCTTGCTGCCATCAAGACGGGGGATCGCGTGCGCACCATCGGCGGCATTTACGGCACTGTGACCAACGTCAAGGATGATGTGATCACCATCTCCGTTGGCCCGGATCGGGTGCAGCTTGTGTTTGCGCGCGGCGCAATTGCCAATGTGGAGGATGTGGCCGTTGAAAATACCATGGACGACGGCACCATCAAGGACTGAGAAAACCGGCTTTTATAATGTAAACCGAAGCGGCGCAGATCCTTGCGCCGCTTTTAACAGCGCTTTCGCGGCCGTAATCCGCAGCGATGCCGGCGAGAATAAAGAGCTTTGGCTTATAGCTTAGCGTGATTTGATTCGCATATTCACAACACGGACGCATATGCATAAACCAAAAGAGAGGTGTGCTTATGCGAAGCGTGAAAGCGGGCGAACGTGCCCCGAATATGTTTATTGAAATTCTTAAGGGCGGGCTGCTTGCCTCCGTTATCAGCATTGCGCTGATCGTGCTGTATGCGCTTGCGCTTTGGAAGGAGATCCTGCCTGCGGAGAGCATGCCCATCGCAAACGCGGTGATCAAGGTGATTTCAGCGGCGGCAGCATCGCTTCTTGCTGTACGGCGCTGCACAAAGCGGCGCTGGTTATACGGCGGCATCGCCGGGTTGTTTTATGCCGCGCTTGCATTCATGGTGTTTTCCATTCTGGCGGATACGTTCGTTGTATCCGTAGCGCTGCTTTCAGATTTCGGCGTTGGCCTGCTTGCGGGGGCACTCGCGGCGATGGCCGCGCAGGTGTTCGGGAAATAATGGGGTTGCCGCCTGCACGCGATTTGTGTATAATAACGGGAGTGAAAACTACTTTGAACAGTATGGAGGATATCCCAATGAAACACATCAAGACCATCCAGCAGCCCTGCATCAATGCTTCCGCACATACCGGCTGCGGCGAGTGCCAGGCATCCTGCCAGTCCGCCTGCAAGACCTCCTGCACGGTCGCAAATCAGAAGTGCCAGAAGGAGAGCAAATAAGGCGTTTTCGCCTTTGTTGGGCCATAAACACGTGAGGTTGCCCGGAAACGGAACGGCCAGGGGCAGAAGCCTGCCCAATGCCTCCGCAGTTCGGACGGCCTCTTTGTGTTGTTTAGGAGGATAACTTGATTCACGCATTTCGTTTTCAGAATTATTATTTGGCGCTGGATGTAGAAAGCGGCGCTGTGCACAGCATGGACGAGCAGGCATACGAAGTGGTGCGCGCTCTTGAGGAGGGTCGGCCACTTGAAAGCCTGCCTTATCCGAAGGAAGATATCAGCGAGATCGTCGCGGAACTCAATTCCCTGCATGATGCAGGCGCGTTTGAAGCGGAGGAGCTCGTCCCGCCGGAAGGCACGGGCGGTCAGGTCATAAAGGCCATGTGCATGCATATGGCGCACGATTGCAATCTGCGCTGCAAATATTGCTTTGCAGACACGGGCGAGTTTCACGGCGCGCGCATGCTGATGCCGGAGAAGGTTGCCTACGCGGCGCTTGATTTTCTCATCGCGCATTCCGGAAAGCGCCACAACCTGGAGGTGGACCTTTTCGGCGGCGAACCGCTCATGAACTGGGATGTGGTCAAAAAAACGGTCGCCTATGGCCGGGAACTTGAAAAGAAGCATGACAAGCGCATCAACTTTACCATCACCACCAACTGCGTAGCGCTCGATGATGAAAAGATCGACTTCATCAACCGGGAGATGCACAACGTTGTGCTGAGCCTGGATGGCCGGCGTGAGATCCATGATGCGCTGCGCCCCACGGCGAACGGAAAGGGCTCGTTTGATCTGATTGCCCCCAGGGCGCAGGAGCTTGTGCGCCGCCGCGGCGACAAGGAACATTATGTGCGCGGCACGTTCACCAACCGGAACCTGGATTTTACAAACGATGTAAGGGCTCTGCGCGAAATGGGCTTTGAGCAGATCTCGCTGGAGCCTGTCGTCCTGCCGGACGAAAGCCCCTATGCAATCCGGGCGGAGCACGTGGAAACGGTGCTTGCGGAATATGATAAGCTTGCAAGCTTCCTGCTTTCCGAAAGAAAGGCGGGGCGTTGGTTCAACTTCTTCCATTTTATGGTGGATCTCGCAGGCGGCCCGTGCCTGAAAAAGCGCGTTTCCGGCTGCGGTGCGGGCGCGGAATATGTGGCCGTTTCGCCGGATGGGGATATTTTCCCCTGCCACCAGTTCGTGGGCGAGGCGGAATGGAAGATGGGCAGCGTCCTTTCCGGGGAGTTCAATACGGGGATGCAGCAGGACTTTCTTTCCTGCAACATCCTCACAAAGCCGGAATGCCGCGCCTGTTGGGCAAAGTATTTTTGCAGCGGCGGTTGTGCGGCAAACGCTTGGAAATACAATGGCGATATCCGCAAGCCATATCGGGCTACCTGCGAATTTGAAAAGAAGCGCACGGAATGCGCGCTTGGCATTTTTGCCGCTGAGCGGGAAAGCTGACCATGCTGCGCTTCCTGCCATTCACTGAATTAAAGCAGGATGAGGAGGCCGCGCGCCGGGAGGAGGCTGCACGGCTTGCGCGCGCGCTCGGCGTTTCCGTGCGCACGGCATGGCTTCTCATCGCCCGCGGCGTTCGAGATGCAGCGGAGGCGGAAGCGTTTTTACATCCGAGCGCGGAGATGCTGTGCGATCCGTTTGCTTTTGAGGAGATGCAAAAGGCCGTGGCACGGCTTACGCGCGCCATAGCACAGCGGGAGCGCATCTGCATTTATGGCGATTATGACGTGGATGGCATATGCGCCACAAGCATGCTGTTGATGTATCTGCGCGGGTGCGGCGCAAATGTGTCCTACCATATCCCGTCCCGCCATGCGGAGGGGTATGGCATGAACCTTGCCGCGGTGGAGCGGCTTGCGGCGGAGGGCGTGCAGCTGATTGTTACGGTGGACAACGGCGTGAAAGCAAACGCGGAACTTCTGCGCTGCCGGGAGCTCGGCATGGATGCGATTGTGACCGATCATCACTTGCCGGGGGATGTGCTGCCCCCCTGTGAAGCGATCCTGTGCCACACGCTTGCGGGCTGTTGCTATCCGAACAAAAACATCTGCGGCGCGGGCATGGCGTTCAAGCTGATCGAAGCGCACGGCGGCCGCGCCGCTGCGCTGCCGTATGTTGCGCTTGCGGGGCTTGCTACGGTCGCGGATGTTGTGCCGCTTACGGGGGAAAACCGCGTGTTCGCAGCGCTGGCGCTCACGGCAGTGAACGCGGGGGAAAGTCCGTTGGGACTTCGTGCCCTCGTTGAGGCTGCCTTTGAAAAAAAACGCGTCTTAACGGCGCGGGATTTTGCCTTCGCCATTGCGCCCCGGCTTAACGCGGCCGGACGCATGGATGACGCCTCGCTCGGCGTTGCACTTTTGACGGAAACGGATGCGGAGCGCGCCAAAACGCTTGCACAGCGCCTGAACGAGCTGAACGCCGCCCGCCAACAGGAGGAAGGAGCAATCTACGAAGCCGCCTCAGCCGCAATCGAGGCAGACGATTTGACGGATAAGCGCAGCATTGTTTTAAAACATGCGGATTGGAACCCCGGCGTGGTCGGCATTGCGGCCTCCAAACTGGCGGAGCGGTATTATCGCCCTGTTGTGCTCCTTTCCGAGCGGGATTGGGTGCTGACGGGTTCCGCGCGCTCCATCGAGGGTGTGGACCTGCATGCGGCGCTCAAAGCGAACGAACGGTATTTTACCCGCTTTGGCGGACATGCCTATGCTGCGGGGATGACACTTCCCGCGGAAAACTTTGAGGCCTTTGCCGCAGGCTTTGATGAAAGCGTACGCGCGGCAGCGCCGGAGGAAACGTTTTTGCCGGCGGCGCGCTATGAAGCAGAAGCGCCGTTTTCTGAACTCACGATGCAGCTTGCCGGGGAGCTTGCCATGCTTGCGCCCTTCGGGGAAGGAAACCCAATGCCGGTATTCCGCACCGATGGAGCGGCTGTGAAACGCCTTCGGCGCATCGGAGACGAAGGAAAGCATCTGCGCCTGACGCTGGAACAGAAAAACCAGTATGCCGAGGGCATCTGGTTTTACGGGGGCGGCCGCTTTGCGCAAATCAATGATTACGGGCGGTGCGATCTGCTGTATGTGCCCACCGTGAACGAATACAACGGCCGGCAAACGCTCCAGGTCGAGCTTAAGGCCATGCGCCCGGCTGCCGTGCCGGAGGCGGAACGGTACCTCGCTGCGCGGCGGGAAAAATTTATTGATGCAATCTGTGCGAACATTCGCTATAATAAGATGCGTGCCGAACAGGCGTTTTTTGTAGCTGAGCCGGAGAATTTTCTGCTTGCGCACACCGCTCGCGATATCGCGGGGCTGCTGGTGCTGTGTTTTACACCGGCGGGCGCTGCGCGCTTTTTGCGCCTGGCTTCCGAGCGGGGGCTGTATGGCCGCATGGAGGTCAGCTTCGGCAAAAATGCGGCTGAACCATGTGCGTATCACGCGGCGGTGCTTGCGCCGGAGCTGGATGCGCTTTCAATCAGGCGCTTCCGCACCGTGCTCGTTTATGATACGCCGGTCACCCTCGGCGTTTTGGATGCGCTTAAATCGCTTGCACCGGAGGCACAGCTTGCTGTTGCACCGCATGAGGCAGACGATGCGGGCGAGCTTCTTGCCGCGCTGCGGTTTGACCGGGCGTGGTTTATACCGTTTTATCAGGCTCTGCGGAAGGGAAGCGGCAGCTTCTACAACCGGGAGGCCCTGCTGGACCACCTTGCGCGGGAAACCCGCGCACCGCGCTATGCATGCGTGCTCGCCGCGGATATTTCTTTGGAACTCGGCTTCCTGAAAGCCGGCGACGGTGCGTCTTTGCGTTTTGCCCCGCCGCAAGGGCGGCGTGAACTCCCGCAAAGCGATACCTTTCAACGCCTTGCATCCCTTTTTGAGATGCATGAGCATGCCAAGAACGCAACGCGCCGCGAAAAAGCGTGCGCGCAAACGCATAACCACGAGGAGGAGCAACCATGAACCTGAAAGACACCATCCGTTCCGTTCCTGATTTTCCGAAGAAGGGCATCTTGTTCCGCGACATTACGACGCTTGTGAAGGAGCCGGAGGCGCTGCATTGCCTGATTGATACCTTTACCGCAGAGCTGAAGGACAAAAAGATTGATCTGGTCGTGGGCCCGGAAGCGCGTGGCTTCGTGCTGGGTTCTGCGCTTGCCTATGCGCTCGGCGCGGGATTTGTGCTTGCGCGCAAGCCGGGGAAGCTCCCCTGCAAAACGCTGCGCCACGAATATGCGCTGGAATACGGCACGGATGCGCTGGAAATCGATGCCGAGGCGATCAGGCCCGGCATGCGCATCGTCATTGTGGACGACCTGCTTGCAACAGGCGGCACTGCGCTTGCAACGGCAAAGCTGGTTGAGCAGGCGGGCGGCGAAGTCGCTGCGATTCGCTTTGCGATGGAACTTACGGATCTTGACGGCCGGAGCGTGCTTGAAGGCTACGATGTCGGCGCCGTTATTCAGTATTGACGGAACCACTTGGAATCAGAATCAGATCGGAAAAGAACCGAGGGGAGGTGAGCGAATGGCTGACTTGCGGGAAGCCTGCGCACAGCGCTTTACGCAGGAGGAAATGGAGCTTTTGGACCGCGCGATTGCCTTTGCAAAGGAGGCGCACAAGGATCAAAAGCGCGAATCGGGCGAGCCGTATTACACACATCCGGAAGCGGTGGCGCGGATGCTTTTTGACATGGGCATGGACAGCCATACGGTGATCGCCGGCCTTCTGCACGATGTGGTGGAGGATTGTGCCGCAGTGACGCTTGATACCGTGCGCACGAACTTCGGGGAAGACATCGCCATCATGGTGGATGGCGTTACAAAGCTCACAAAAACCGGAAAGAGCGATATTTTGACCAAGGAGGAGGCGCAGGCTGAGAACCTGCGCAAGCTTTTCCTTGCGATCGCAAAGGATGTGCGCGTGGTCATCATCAAGCTGACGGACCGCCTGCACAACCTCCGCACACTCGAATATTGTACCGAGGAGAAACAGATCCGAAAAGCGCGTGAAACGCTTGATGTTTACGCGCCGCTCGCACACCGCTTCGGCATGGGCGCAATCAAATGCGAGCTGGAGGATCTTTGCTTCCAATACCTTTGGCCGGAGGAATACCAGAACCTGAAAAAGCAGATCGAGCCGCAGCAGCGCGAACGCATGCAAACGCTTGAAACTGCTATCGCCACCATAAAAACGCACCTTGCGGCCGCAGGAATCGAGGCGCAAATCAATGGGCGGCCAAAGCACCTTTACAGCATTTACAAAAAAATCCAGCGGCAGAACCGCGTCGTGCAGGACATTTATGATCTTATCGCGGTACGGGTGATCGTAAATACCATCAACGACTGCTATGCCGCGCTTGGCATCATCCATGCTATCTGGAAGCCCGTGCCTGGCCGGTTCAAGGATTACATCGCCATGCCGAAAACGAACATGTACCGTTCGCTGCATACGACGCTGTTTTCCGAAACAGGCTTGCCGTTTGAGGTGCAGATCCGCACGTTTGAGATGCACCGAACGGCGGAATACGGCATTGCGGCGCATTGGATGTACAAAGAGGGGCGCGCGAACCGGGACGAGTTGGACAGCAAGCTCGCCTGGCTGCGCGAGGCACTTGAACTGGAAAACTATGCGGATAATACGCGCGAATTTGTGGAGAATATCCGCAAGGATTTTTTCAGCGATTATGTTTATGTGCTGACCCCGCGCGGGCAGATTATCGACCTTGTAACGGGTTCCACGCCGCTTGACTTCGCTTACCGCATCCATTCAAACGTGGGCAACCACGCGCAGCACGCAAAGGTCAACGGCGCAATTGTGCGGCTCGATTACAAACTGAAAAACAACGATGTGGTGGAGATCGTCACCGCGCCCAACGCCACCCCGAGCCGCGACTGGCTCAAAATCGTTAAAACCCAGCAGGCCAAAGCGAAGATCCGCCAATGGTTTAAAAAGGCGAACCGCGAAGAAAACATTCAGCGCGGCAAGGAGATGCTTTCCGAGGCTGCACGGCGGCAGGGCCGGCAGCTTTCCGAACTTTCCAAGGCGGAATACTTTGACGACATCCTCAAACGATTCAACATGTCCGACTTGGACGATGTGTATGCCGCCATTGGGTATGGCGGCGTTACGACCGGGCAGGTGCTCCACAAGCTGATGGAGCAATACCGCAAGGAGGCAAAGGCCCAGCAAGCCGCTGAATGGCTGGAACAGAAAGAAGGCCAGCGCCCGCAGCAAAGCGGCCAGCAGGGCAGGGGAGTAATCGTCCGCGGCGAGCCGAATATGGTGGTACGCTTTGCGCATTGCTGCAGCCCGCTTCCGGGCGACCCGATCATCGGCTACATCACGCGCGGCCGCGGCGTTTCCATCCACCGGGCGGATTGCCCCAACATGGCGGATCTGATGGTGGAGCCGGAGCGCATGATTGAGGCGGAATGGACAAGAAGCGAGAGATCCACCTACACCGCCAGCATTCAAGTGATCGCAGGAGAGCGCCCCGGGCTTTTGATGGAGATTTCACAGATCCTTTTGAATCTCAACATCAGCATCAAGTCCATGAATGCAAAGACCACCGGTGACATCGTGAACGTGCAGCTTTCATTTGATGTGAGCGGTGCAGACCAGCTCGAATCCATCATCAAGCAGGTGAAACGCGTCAAGCTGGTAAACGAGGTCTACCGCATCAACGTGTAGGGCGCGGCACTTTAAAAAAGCGGGCCCCGCTTTTCAACAGTTTATGCAGTAAAGGAGGGCATGCCATGCGCGCAGTTGTGCAGCGTGTGCGCAGCGCAGCGGTTGAAATCTGCGGCGCTGCCGTGGGGGAAATCGGAATTGGGTATCTCGTGCTTTTGGGCATTGAGGAAAATGACACGGAGAAAGACCTTGATTACATCTGTGAAAAGCTTTTGGGGCTTCGTGTGTTTGAAGATGAGGCGGGCAAGATGAACCGCTCCATTTTGGATGCCGGGGGTTCCATTTTGCTTGTTTCGCAGTTTACGCTTTATGGCGATGCGCGCAAAGGGCGCAGGCCAAGCTTCATCCGTGCGGCACGGCCGGAAAAGGCTGTTCCGCTGTACGAGACGCTGATTGCGCGCCTCCGGGAGGCGCTCCCCGTGGAAACGGGAGAATTCGGCGCGGACATGCAGGTTTCACTCATCAACGATGGGCCGGTGACGATCCTGCTTGACAGTGAAAGGACGTTTTGAACATGCAACCCATTACCTTGCTTACAGGGCCGCTTGAGGTCAACACTTACATCATGCTTGGCGCGCGCGCGGGCGAATGCTTCATCGTGGACCCCTCGGATGCGGCGCTCGTGCAGGACACGATGGCGGATCACGGCGTGAAGCCTACGCACATTCTGCTCACCCATGGGCATTTCGACCACATCCTTGCCGTTGCGGCGCTGCAAAAGGAATTCGGTGCAAAGGTCTGCATTCATGCGGAAGATGCGGAGGCGCTTTACAGCAAGCGCGCAAGCCTTTCCGTGCTTGCAGGGATGGAGGTTCCTCCGTGCCGGGCAGATGTGCTCCTGCAAGGCGGGGAAACGGTTGACGCCGCAGGCTTCACGGTGAAGGTGCTGCATACGCCGGGACATTCCAAGGGTTCCGTCTGCTATCTTCTGGAGCAGGAGCGGATGATTTTTGCGGGCGACACGCTGTTCCGCCTGAGCGTGGGGCGCAGCGACCTCAAAGGCGGCAATGAACAAGAGCTGTATGAATCCATTGCATATACACTGTTCCCGCTTCCGGGGGATTATGATGTGTATCCAGGACATATGCGCAAGACCACGCTTGAATTCGAGCGGCAGCACAATCCCGTGATGCGCGATTGGGGCGCAGGGCTATGGTAAGCCTTTACACGAACCAGCCTGCGTTTTTTGCGGACATTGCAGACGAGCTCAGGCTGTTTCTCGCCATGGAAGAGATCGTCCCTGCGGAAGCCTGCGGCGCTTCCTGTACGGATGCGGTATCCGTTGTTTTGGAAGAGGACGGCGGCCTTTGGCGCGCCCGCGCAGAGGTGCGCCTCTGCGGGCAAAGAGCCGTTTCCGCATATGAACGTCCGGCCGTTTCGGGCGATGCGCTGGAGGAAAAACGCTGCCGCAAACGCGCTGTGAAGATTGCGGCGTTTCGGGCGATGCGCGCGGCAACCGGGCTGGAACTGCCGTGGGGCTCGCTCACGGGCATCCGCCCTACGCGCCTGCTGCGCGAACTGATTGCACGCGAAGGCGCGGCGGAGGCTATGCGCATGATGCGACAGGAATTTGACGTTTCCGAGGAGAAGCTTTCGCTTGCAGCGGAGATCGTCGGCGTGCAAATGCCCATCCTGCACGGGCAGCAGAAGGAGGATGTGGATGTCTACATCGGCATTCCGTTTTGCGCTTCCCGCTGCCTGTACTGTTCCTTTGCCTCCGCTGTGCGCACGGAAAAGACGGACATGGCGGCGTACCTTGCGGCCTTGGAACGGGACATTGCGCATGGCGCAGAGATTGTAAGAGACACCGGGCACACCGTGCGCAGCATGTATCTTGGCGGCGGAACGCCTACGGTGCTCACTGCGGAGGAGCTCCGGCGGCTGCTTGATTTCGCGCTATCCGCATACGGCGGCTTCGGCGTTGAATTGACCGTGGAGGCTGGGCGGCCCGACACCATCACGCAGGAAAAGCTGGCCGTTTTGCGTGCGGCGGGGGTGGGGCGCGTTTCCATCAATCCGCAGAGCATGAACGAGCGCACGCTGCGCCTCATTGGCCGCAGCCACACGCCGGAGGAAATCAAGACGGCCTTCCATATGGCGCGTGAGGCGGGCTTTGCCTCGATCAACATGGACGTGATTGCAGGGCTTCCGGGGGAAACGGAGGACGACATGCGCCATACGCTGGATGAGATCGTGCGCCTTGCGCCGGACAACCTCACCGTGCATACGCTTGCATTGAAGCGGTCTTCCCGCCTTGTAGAAAAGTTGGGCGAATATCCGCTGCCGGAGGCGGAAGCCGCAGAAGCGATGGTCACAGCCGGCGCGGAAGCTGCGCATGCGCTCGGCATGCGGCCGTATTATATGTACCGGCAGAAATATATGCGCGGCAATCTGGAGAACGTTGGCTATGCGTTGCCCGGAAAGGAATGTGTTTATAACATCGACATGATGGAGGACACGACTTCCATCATGGCCCACGGCGCGGGCGCCATGACCAAATGCATTTACGATGCCGAGCGCCGTGTGGAGCGTGTGCCGAACCCGAAAGACATAGCGACATATATCGCAAAGATCGACAGGCTTGCGGAAGAAAAACGCAGGATGTATGAAATGCGCTGAAAAGCGAAAGAAGGAAAACGGGATGGACTATGCTTTGCTCGCGCGGCAGGTGCGCGCCTTGCTGGAGGACGAAACCGACACAACGGCATGCCTTGCCAATGCTTCCGCGCTTCTGAATGAGTCGCTCGGCGGCATCAACTGGGTTGGGTTTTACGTTGCAAAAAACGGGGAGCTGCTGCTTGGGCCGTTTCAGGGGAAGCCCGCGTGCGTGCATATCCCGTTCGGTACGGGCGTGTGCGGAACGGCGTTTGCCTTAAACGAAACGGTTTGCGTTGAGGATGTGCATGAATTTCCAGGACACATCGCGTGCGACAGCGCTTCCAATTCCGAGATTGTGATTCCGCTTCATAACACAGCGGGGGATTCCGTTGCCGTTCTTGACATTGACAGCCCACATTTTGCGCGCTTCACCGGGGCAGACAGGAAAGGACTTGAAGCAGTTGCCCGGGAGATTGAGAAGGTGTGTTTCGCCTGTTGACAATTATTCTCTGCACGGCTATAATGGCAAAAAGGCTATGATCGGAAGAGTAGCGCGCATGCAAGCGCAAAGAGAGGGCAGGCCGTGGCTGAAAGCCGCCCCGCAGCGCACCGCGTGAAGGACGCCCGTGAGCTGTCGTGCTGACAAGGCATGGCCGTATTTCCCGGCGTTAACGGGGCATGAGCGGCGCGCAGGCGATGCGCGCAAGCAAGGGTGGCACCGCGGGTTTCCCGTCCCTTTGAAGGAAGGAACGGGAAACCCTTATTTTATATGTGAGGAGAAGGACGATGCAATACCAGATACCCAAGGGGATGCGGGATGTGACTCCAAAGGAAAGCTACAAATGGCAGTATATCGAAGGCTTGATCCGCAAACTCTGCGCGACCTATGGCTTTCATGAAACGCGCACGCCCGTGCTTGAGCACACGGAGCTTTTCCTGCGCAGCGTGGGCGACACCACGGACGTGGTACAAAAGGAAATGTACACCTTTACCGATAAGGGCGACCGTTCCGTGACCCTCAAGCCGGAAGGGACGGCAGGCGTTGCGCGCATGTTTATGGAAGCGAAGCTCTTCAACGAGGCGCAGCCCACGAAGCTGTATTATCTTTACTGCCCTGTGTTCCGCTATGAAAAGCCGCAGGCAGGCCGCCTGCGCGAGCATCACCAGTTTGGCGTGGAGGTTTATGGCGCGCCGCGCGCAAGCGTGGATGCGGAGTGCATCGCACTTGCGCTCGACTTGTTCCGCGCGCTCGGCATTGGAGGGCTTTCCGTCAACGTGAACAGCATTGGCTGCCCGGAGTGCCGCCCGGCATATAATGCAAAGCTCAGGGAGTATCTTCAGGCGAATTACGACGATTTGTGCGAGACTTGCCGGACGCGCTTTGAAAAGAACCCTCTGCGCATCCTTGACTGCAAGGAGGAAAAGTGCAAGAGGATTGCAGCCGGCGCGCCGAAGATGATCGATTGCCTGTGCGATGACTGCAAGGCGCACTTCGAGGAACTGAAAGCATCGCTCGCAGCGATGGGCATCGCATATACGATCGACCCGATGATCGTGCGGGGCCTGGATTATTATACAAAGACCGTTTTTGAAATCATTTCAACCGAGGGGCAATACAAGGGAACGGTCTGCGGCGGCGGACGGTATGATTGCCTGCTGGAGCAGCTCGGCGGCCCGAAGATGCCGGGCGTTGGGTTTGGCTTGGGCATGGAACGCCTCCTGCTTGTGGCGGAAAGCTTCCGGGAGATCCCTGCGCCGGAACCGGTGGGCGTATACCTTGCGGCCATGGGCGAAGCAGCCCGCGGCGAGGGCATGCGCCTTGTGAAGGCTCTGCGCGATGCGGGTGTGAAGGCCGAGTTTGACCATGTCGGCCGCAGCTTTAAGGCGCAGTTCAAATATGCCGACAAGCTCGGTGCGCGCTTTGTGGCGATCCTCGGGGATGACGAGGTGAAAACCGGCATCATCAAGCTCAAAAACATGGAGACGGGCGAAGAGGCGGCAACACCGCTTGCGGAATTCGTTGAAACCGTAAAAGCAATCTTGGAACGATAAAGAAGGAGAAGAACAATGGCTGAATTATTGCAGGGCTGGAAACGCTCGCACCGCGTGGGTGAGCTTACGGCGGAACAGATCGGGCAGGAAGTAACGCTCATGGGCTGGGCGGGTACATGGCGCAATCTGGGCGCGCTCATCTTCATCGGCCTCAGGGATCGCAGCGGCCTGATGCAGGTTGTGTTCAACGAATCCGACCTGCCCAAAGAGGTGTTTGAACTTGCGGAAACCATCCGCAGCGAATATGTAATCGCAGTAAAGGGAACGCTTGCGCGGCGCACGCCGGAGATGGTCAACAAGGAGATGAAAACGGGCGAATATGAAGTCATCGCAAGCGAGCTGAAAATTCTCTCAAGTGCGGAAACCCCGCCGTTTTACATTGACGATAACGTGAACACGAAAGAGGATCTCCGCCTGAAGTACCGCTATCTCGACCTGCGCAGACCGCGCATGCAGGAGATTCTCATGATGCGCCACCGCATCGCGCAGATCACCCGCAGCTATTTCGATGAACAGGGCTTCCTTGAAATCGAAACGCCGATGCTCGGCCGTTCCACGCCGGAGGGCGCAAGGGATTACCTTGTGCCGAGCCGCGTGCATCCCGGCGAGTTTTATGCGCTTCCGCAGAGCCCGCAGCAGTTCAAGCAGCTCCTGATGATCGCAGGGTATGACCGCTATTTCCAACTCGCCCGCTGCTTCCGCGATGAGGACCTACGCGCAGACCGCCAGCCGGAATTTACGCAGATTGACCTTGAAATGTCCTTTGTGGATGAAGAAGATGTGCTCGCTGTGAACGAGGGCTTTATTGCGCGGCTTTTGAAGGAGGTCAAGGGCATTGAACTGCCACTCCCGCTGCGCCGCCTGCCTTGGCAGGCGGCCATGGACCGCTTCGGTTCCGATAAGCCGGATACCCGCTTTGGTCTGGAGCTTGTGGATGTGACAGACATCGTGCGCGGCTCCGGCTTCGGGGTGTTCAATTCTGCCATTGAGGGCGGCGGCAGCGTGCGCTGCATCTGCGTCAAGGGCGGCGTGGAGAAATTCCCGCGCAAGAAGATCGACGAGCTTGTGGAGTTTGTGAAGATCTACCGCGCAAAGGGCATGGCGTGGATGAGCCTGAAACCCGAGGGGCTCCAGTGCTCGTTCGCAAAGTTCCTGACCGAGGCGCAGATTGCGGAGATTCAGAAAGCTGCGGGTGCAGAGCAGGGGGACATTCTGTTCTTCGTTGCGGATGCGAAAAACGAGGTGGTGTACGCTTCGCTCGGCGCGCTGCGCGTTGAGGTTGCCAAGCGGCTTGACCTCATTGATCAGACGAAGTTCGATGTGCTCTGGGTAACGGATTTCCCGCTGCTTGAATGGGATGAGGAAGAAAACCGCTATGTTGCGTGCCACCACCCGTTTACGAGCCCCAAGGATGAGGACATTGCACTGCTTGATACTGATCCGGGCAAGGCGCGCGCCAAGGCTTACGATATGGTCATCAACGGCTACGAGGCGGGCGGCGGCTCCATCCGAATCCACTCTTCAGAATTGCAGGAGAAAATGTTCGAGACGATCGGTTTCACGCCGGAGCAGGCACGCGAACGTTTTGGGTATTTCATTGACGCATTCAAATATGGCACTCCGCCGCACGGCGGCCTTGCCTATGGCCTTGACCGGCTTGTGATGCTCATGACGGGTACCACGAACATCCGCGACGTCATCGCGTTCCCAAAGGTGCAGACGGCCTCCTGCCTGATGACCGATGCGCCCAACGTAGTGGAAGAAAAGCAGCTTCGGGAGCTGCACATCTGCACGGATGTGGAAAAATAAAGCGCAAACACAAAAAGCGGCCCGGGAAGTTCGCCCGGGCCGCTTTTGGATCGCTGAAATTTAAGAAAACCATAATCCGGTATTGAAGGTTTATTGATGTTGTGCTGTTATACTTTTGTATGAGCCGGACAGAATAGACCCGGCATCCCGAACAGAAGGAGACCATTGCAAATGCCTTGCAAGCCCGATTTTAAAAACCGTACGCCGGAGGAAAAGCGGCGCATGAAGCGCACGATTGCGGCGATTATTGCTTTTGTTGCTTTTCTTGCCATCACCTGTGTGCTGGTGGGACGGCCGCTGCTTAAATTCATCGACGATCCGCAGAAGTTCCGTGATTGGGTGGATACGCATGGAATTTGGGGACGGCTGTCCTTTGTCGGCATGATGGCGCTGCAGGTTATCGTTGCGTTCATTCCCGGCGAGCCGCTGGAGATTGCAGCCGGGTATGCCTTTGGGGTTTGGGAGGGCACGGGCCTTTGCATGCTCGGAGCGCTGATCGGGGGACTCGTGGTATTCCTGTTCGTGCGCTCGTTCGGCAGGCGCGCAGCGGAGGTGTTCTTCCCGCCGGAACAGATTGATTCCGTGCGGTTCCTCAGGGCGGGGCGCGAACTGAACTTTTTGGTGTTCTTCCTGTTCTTTATTCCGGGTACCCCGAAGGATGTGATGACCTATTGCGTTGGACTCACGAAGATGCCGCTTGGAACGTGGCTGCTGATTTCTTCTACGGCGCGCATCCCTTCTGTTGTGACTTCTACCATTGGCGGAGATGCGCTTGGCCTTCAAAATTACCAGTTTGCGCTCATCGCATTCGGCGTGGCGGCTGCGCTCGCGGCAGCCGGTGTGCTGATTTACCGGCATCTGAATAAAAAAGGCGGCGCAGGCTGAAACTGGGGATGCCGCGCGGGTTCGGATGTGATATAATAAAACTTAGCAAAAGTCAGTTGATTTGGAAAGGAATGGAACCACGATGCGTCAAACGGGAAAGGTGATAGAAACAAAGGGAAAGAAGGCCGTTGTGCGCTTCGTGCGCAGCGACGCTTGCGGGCATTGTAACGCCTGCTTCCGTTTGGGCAGCAATGAGGCCGACATTGATATTGATAATGCGCTGAACGCGCAGACCGGCGATTTGGTTGGGATTGAAATGCATGCCAAAAGCGTGCTTAAGGCAAGCCTGATTCTGTATGGCGTGCCGCTTGTGGCACTGCTTGTGGGTGCGTTTATCGGTTCCCTGCAGGGCGATTTGTACGCGGCGCTCGGCGGGGTATTGTTTGCAGCAGGTGCGTTCTTTATCCTGCGTGCGCTGGAGCCGAAGTTCTCCCGCATGACGGAATTTAAGCCGCGCATGGTGGAGATCATTGAGCAGACGGAAGAACCCGAACGAGCGAATGAAGGAGGAGAAAATAATGGCGAGTGAAAAAGTGTTGCATGTGACGGAAGAAACCTTTGATGCGGAGGTGCTCAGATGCGAGCAACCCGTGCTTGTTGATTTTTGGGCAACGTGGTGCGGCCCCTGCCGCATGATCGCGCCTATCTTGGATGAGCTGGCCGAGGAATACAGCGGCCGTGCAAAGGTCTGCAAGGTGAATGTGGATGAAGAATCCGCCCTTGCACAGCGGTATCGGATCATGTCCATCCCCGCAATTTTCCTGTTCCGCGGCGGGGAGATCGTAGAAAAAATGGTCGGTGCGCGCCCGAAGCAGGCGTTTGTGGAAGCAATTGAAGAAAATCTGTAAAAAGGCATCCGTGAAAAAGCCCCGGGCCGCTGTGATGGCCCGGGGCTTTTCTTACGTGTGAAACCCATTAACGCCCGCCGTTCAGATAGCGCACCGCAACGTTTGCGTGGAGGGCGGCGGCATACGCGAGCCCAGCTTCATTTGCGCGGAAATACGGGCCATGGGCAGGGAAACGGCACTCGTTTCTTCCGTCCCCAAAACCAAAGGAACAATAGCAGCCGGGGATGCCATCCATGAAATACCCAAAGTCTTCGGTTCCCATGTTGGGGATGGTTTCCAGCTCAACTCCTTCTTGGCCCACAAGCTCGGCCATTGCCTGCTGCACAAGCGCTGTAAACCCATCTTCATTTACAACACCGGGGTAGCTGGTTCGAATTTGTACCTCCGCGGAAGCGCCCATGGCCGCAGCGACGCCTTCTGCGGTTTCCTTCACCATGCGGCACATCTTTTCCCGCATTTCAGGGCCAAGCGTGCGAATGATTCCCTTGAGCTCGGCTTCGCCGGCAATGATGTTTCCGGCGGTACCCGCATGAAAGCTGCCCACTGTGACTACGGCGGAATCCGTTGCGAAAATCCGGCGGGATACAAGGGTTTGAAGCGCAGCCACGACCTGACAGGCGACGGCAATAGAATCAATGCCGCTGCCGGGATATGCGCCGTGACAGCCCTGGCCGCGGATGAGAATGGTGAACGGGTTGGAAGCCGCGTAGGTTTTGCCGTATTTCAAACCATAATGGCCGGCGATTCTACCGGTGCTGCTGTGCCCGCCGAAAACGGCGTCCACATCTGGGCCTTGCAGGCAGCCGGCCCTGACCATGCGCTCCGCACCGCCATTGCCTTCTTCGTCGGGCTGGAAGAAGAACTTTACGTTGCCGCAAAGCGCATCGCGGTGCGCCGAAAGAATTTTGGCAGCGCCCATCAGCGACGCGGTATGCAAATCATGCCCGCAGGCGTGCATAACGCCCGCGTTTTTCGAGGCGAAGGGGAGGCCGGTTTCCTCTTGAATCGGAAGTGCGTCGATGTCGGCGCGAAGGCCGATGGTCTTGCCCGGCTTACCGCCGTAAAGGATGCCGAGAACGCCCGTTTCGGTGCAGGGGCGAACTTCAATGCCCAACTCCTCCAAATACTTTTTGATGAGCGCGGTGGTACGCACCTCGCAGCTACCGAGTTCAGGATGGGCATGAATGTCGCGGCGGAGGGCAACAAGCTCTTCCTGCAGGGCTTTTGCTTCGCGCAACAGAGTTTCCGGATCGAGTGCCATGAGCAGATACCAACTTTCTGAAAAATGAAAAGCGGGAAGTCAGCGATGCATGCCTTCCATTTTTGCACCGCAGGAGGGGCAGAATTTTGCGCCGGGTTCAAGCGGCGCGCCGCATTGCGGGCAGAAGTTTGTGCGGGACGGTGCGGCATTGGCCGGGGCGGCTTCCGGCGTGGAGAATTCCTCTGCGGGGGCTTCCGATGCAAAGGCTTCGTTCGGCACAGTAGGAGCGTTTTTCGCCTTGTTCAGAAGCACGACGGCTACCACGAGCAGCACGAGGCCGATACCCGCCATAACGAGCCCGATGAGGGCGGAACCTCCGGGTTTGCTGTCCGGAACGATCATATAGGGCAGAACGTGCGAAACGATTTCCGCGGAATCGGTCGTGCCGAAGAAATCGGACTCAACACACCAATCCACAAAGCTGCCGTTTTGGTAGAATTCTCCGGTTTCGCACCAGTCATAAAGAATCTTTTCAATGCTGGAAGGCAGAGAACGGATCTTTGCATCCTCAAGGTAAAGCTCCGTGTAGACGGCGGGCAGACTTTCATCCCAGGTTTCCTCGTAAATCTGGTTCAGCGTGTCGTAATAGCGCCCGGTTGCCTCAAGCGTCACGAAATAATCGATATAGCCTTCCTCCGTTACGAGCGGGATCAGGTAATAAAGCTTATCGCTATCGTCTGAAAGGCGAATACCGTAATTCGTCGTGTATTCTTCGGCAAACACCTCAAAAACGAATTCCACCCGGCCTTCCACATAGGGCTTGCCGGAAAGCTCGGCTTCAGTGAGCTGGTTAAAATCCCGTGTGCCTTCAGTCTCATACTTTTTCAGATCGCTTTGCACGCCGATAAAAGCCATAAGCCCGATGCCAAGCAGCACGACACCCAAAATGAGCAGCGCGATCCCCCGAGACTTTCGCCTGTTTACATTTGAATTCATTGAATTACCCCCCTACGATGAGACAAATCACGCATCAATCATACCATATGCACGCGGAGCCGGCAAACACGATTTTGCAGAAAAATGCCGAAGAGACCGTTTTTGCGCGAAATAGGCGTTGCCACTTTTCACAGGGTTTGCTACAATAAATCGGATAAGAAACAAGCGCGGCGGCCGATATGCGCCGCCTATTGCGGAGGTAATTGTTGTTATGAAGCTTGAACGCCTTGTGGGGGACCGGTTTAAAGAGCGCCCGTCCGATTGCGTGATCGACAGCCACGCGCTGATGCTGCGCGGAGGCTACATGAAATATGTTGCCAACGGCATTTTTTCTTCGTATATGCCGCTTCGGCGCATCACGCGCAAAATCGAGGCCATCATCCGCGAGGAGATGGATGCCATCGACGGCCAGGAAGTGCAGTTCCCGGTGGTGATGCCCGCTTCCCTGTGGGAGGAATCCGGCCGGTATCAGAGCGTCGGCAGTGAGCTGATGCGCCTTTCGGACCGCAACGGCAGCCCGCTTGTGCTTGGCATGACGCACGAGGAAGCGGCCGTGCAGCTTGTGCGCGAATATGGCCAAAGCTATTCCAAGTATCCTTTCATGATCTACCAGATCCAGACCAAGTTCCGCGATGAGGCACGCCCGCGCGCCGGCCTGATCCGCGTGCGTGAGTTCACGATGAAGGACGCCTATTCCTTCCATACCTCACAGGAGGATCTGGAGCAATACTATGCCCGCTGCTATCACGCATACGAGCGCATTTTTGCGCGCGCCGGCATCCCGGAAACCGTGGCCGTCCTGTCCGATTCGGGTATGATGGGCGGCAGCGTTTCCCATGAATACATGCTCCTTACCCCTGTGGGCGAGGACACCATCGTCACCTGCCCGGAATGCGGTTGGCGGGCGAACATGGAAGCGGCGGAAAGCATCATTGAAAACAAAAAGGATGCGGAGGACGCTCCGCTCACACCCGTACACACGCCCGGTCAACAGACCATCGAGGACGTTTGCACGTTCCTGAAGCTGCCGGTGGAACAATCCTGCAAGGCGGTTGTTTATCAGAAAAATGCGACGGACGAATACATCATATTGTTCCTGCGCGGCGATCTGGAAGCAAACGAGACCAAGCTCACGAATTTCCTCGGCGAAGCGATCCACCCGGCAACCATCACGCCGGAAAGCGGCATTGCGGCCGGCTACATCGGGCCGCTCGGCCTGCCCAAGGGCGTGACGGTGCTGTTCGACAGCTCGCTTAAGGGAACGAACAACCTTTGCTGCGGCGCAAACCGCGAGGAATACCATTACACGGGCTTCTGCTTCGAGCGGGATTGCCCCGGTGCTGCGTTCCACGATTTCGCCAAGGTAAAAGAAGGCGGGATCTGCCCCAAGTGCGGCAAGCACACACTCAGCATTTCCCGTGGCATTGAGGTTGGAAATATCTTCCAGCTCGGCACCAAATATACCAAAACCATGGGCATGCAATATCTTGACCAGAACGGCCAGCTGCAATATCCCATCATGGGGTGCTATGGCATCGGCGTTGGCCGGCTTGCAGCCTCCGTATGCGAAGCGCATCACGATGCGTACGGCCCAATTTGGCCGATGTCTATCGCGCCGTGGCAGGTGCATCTTTGCTGCATGCGTGCAGACAATGCCGAAGTGCGCGCATATGCGGATTCACTGTATGAAGCGTTGCAGGCACGCGGGTTGGAGGTCATTTACGACGACCGCTCGGTGAGCGCGGGCGTAATGTTCTCGGATGCGGACCTGCTTGGCGTTCCGGTGCGTGTTGTCGCAAGCCCGCGCAACCTGAAGGAAGGCTGCATCGAACTTTCCACGCGTGACAAGAAGGTTAGCGAAAAGGTGCCTGTGACAGAGGCGGTGGAGCGCATTGCCGCGCTGAGAGACGAGCTTCTCGCGGCATGCAGGGCGGAATGATAAAATGATACGGGCGGTCCGGGCAGCGTGCCTTGGACCGCTTTTTTCGATGGGCTGCACCGGAAAAATGCATGGAGATTTCTTTAACAATGGTTGTAAGCGGGGGAAAGCTCCTTTATAATAAGCTTGGATAATCGGCCGGGCGCATGCGCGGCTGAACTATATTTATTCAAAAAAACGGGAGGGCATTATGATTCAATTTGACCTGATTCGCGCAACGGATCCGCAGGTTGCCGAAGCAATGGAGTTGGAACTCAAGCGCCAGCGCGACCATTTGGAGCTGATTGCTTCCGAAAACTTCGTTTCGGAGGCCGTGATGGCAGCGATGGGCAGCCATTTGACCAACAAATATGCCGAAGGCTATCCCGGCAAACGGTATTACGGCGGCTGTGAGTGCGTGGACATTGTAGAAAACTTGGCCCGTGAACGCGCATGCAGGCTGTTCGGCGCAGAACACGCCAACGTGCAGCCGCATTCCGGCGCACAAGCGAACCTTGCCGTTTATTTTGCGCTCCTGAACTATGGAGACACCGTGCTTGGCATGAATCTGTCCCATGGCGGACACCTGACGCACGGCAGCCCCGTGAACATGTCCGGCAAGTATTATAACTTCGTTGCCTATGGTGTAGATCCCGAAACGGAAATGATCGACTATGATGAAGTGCGCCGCCTTGCCCTTGCGCACAAACCCAAGATGATCGTTGCAGGCGCATCCGCATACCCGCGTGCGATCGACTTTGCAAAACTGCGCGAAATCGCGGATGAAACAGGCGCTCTTTTCATGGTGGATATGGCGCACATCGCAGGCCTTGTCGCGGCGGGGCTGCACATGAACCCCGTCCCCTACGCGGACGTTGTCACCACCACGACGCACAAGACGCTGCGCGGCCCGCGCGGCGGCATGATCCTTTGCAAGGAAGCGCTTGCCAAGCAGATCGACAAGGCGATTTTCCCTGGGACGCAGGGCGGCCCGCTGATGCACACCATCGCTGCGAAAGCTGTTTGCCTGCAGGAAGCTTTGCAGCCGGAATTCAAGGCCTATCAGCAGCAGGTCGTGAAAAACGCCGGAACGCTTGCCAGCGGCCTGATGGCGCATGGCGTAAAGCTCGTTTCCGGCGGCACGGACAACCATCTGATGCTCGTTGATCTCGGTGCGGAAGGCCGCACGGGAAAAGAAGTGGAAGCGCTGCTTGATGCGGCGAACATTACCGCGAACAAGAACACCGTGCCCGGCGAAACGCGCAGCCCCTTCGTCACAAGCGGCATCCGCCTGGGTACGCCTGCCGTCACGAGCCGCGGCCTGAAAGAAGCGGATATGGAACTTGTCGCAGGTTATATCGCCCGCATCATTGCCGAAGGCGAAGCTGCTGTGCAGGAAGTGAAGGAAGGCGTGCTGACACTGACGGAGAAATACCCGCTGTACGAATAAAGCAGGACGAAAATTCATTGCGGGCGGAGGATTGCCTGATATGGGCGGTCCTCCGCTTTGCTTAAAACTGTTGCCGAAAGCAAACTCGCACTTCTTTGCAGCGCTATCGCTTATGCTTAAAGGATCATTTCCTGCCAGAATGCAGAAATATATAAAAACCAATTCAAATCAACTTGCTCGGAATTATTGACAAAGCCTCCGGGCAATGGTATAGTATACCCGAAATCCAACCAAGCTACTTGGGATTGAGGTGAGGGACGTGAAGCTTTCCACGCGCGGGCGTTATGGCTTAAAAGCCATGGTTGATCTTGCGCTTTCCTATGGAAATGGCCCGGTGAGCACTGCTTCGCTTGCAGCGCAGCAGGGCATAAGCGATGCGTACCTGGAACAGCTGATCAGCAGCCTGCGCAAGGCGGGGCTTGTCACCTCCAGCCGTGGCGCACAGGGCGGCTATGCGCTTTCGCGCCCGCCGGAGGAGATCAACGTCGGGGAGATCCTGCGCGTGCTGGAAGGCTCCACCACGGTGATCGACTGCGTGAGTTCCGAGCATGTCAGCTGCGACAATGCATGCTCCTGCTCGGCAAGGCCGCTGTGGCTGAAGCTGCAGGCCAGCATCAATGAAGTGCTTTCCGCAACAAGCCTCAAGGACATGGCGGATGATTACAGAACGCAAACGGAGCGGACGCTCGATAAATAAGGCCGCGCGGCGCGGCACAACGGCGAAAACGAAAGGATGGTTTCAATAGAGAATGAGAAAGGTTTATCTTGACAATGCGGCAACCACCGCGCTTTCCCCCAAGGTGCTTGAGCAGATGATGCCGTATCTTACGACCATTTACGGCAACCCATCCAGCCCGCATTCCTTCGGCCAGGAAGCGCGAAAGGGCGTTGACCATGCGCGCGATCAGGTGGCAAAGGCCCTCAACGCGTTGCCGGAGGAGATCATTTTCACCGGCTGCGGCACAGAAAGCGACAATACGGTGCTCTTCGGCGTTGCGGAGCGTTATGCGAAAAAAGGCAACCACATTATCACGACCAATGTGGAACATCACGCGATCCTGCATACCTGCGAGGCGCTTGAAAAGCGTGGGGTTGAGGTGACCTACCTCCCTGTGGACGAAAACGGCATGGTCACAGCAGAGCAGGTTGCAAACGCCATAACGGACAAGACCATCCTTGTTTCCATCATGTTTGCAAACAATGAGGTTGGCACCATCATGCCCATTGCGGAGATCGGAAAAGTCTGCCGGGAACGCGGTGTTCTGTTCCATACGGACGCGGTGCAGGCTGTCGGCCATGTGCCGATTGATGTAAAGGCCATGAACATCGACATGCTGTCCCTTTCCGCGCACAAGTTCCATGGGCCAAAGGGCGTGGGCGCGCTTTACATGAAGAAGGGAATTCGCCTGCCTTCCTATGTGATGGGGGGCGCGCAGGAACGCAACCGCCGAGCGGGCACGGAAAACGTTGCGGGCATTGTAGGCCTTGGCGCTGCGATTGCGCTTGCCACACAAACCCTTGAAGAAAGTGCAGCGCGCATGACTAAACTTCGGGATAAGCTCATCGCAGGCATTGCACAACGCATTCCGGAGGTGAAGCTCAACGGGCATCCGACGATGCGCCTGCCGAACAATGTGAATTACAGCATCAAATACATCGAAGGCGAGTCCATCCTGTTGATGCTGGATATGAACGGCATCGCAGCCTCGAGCGGATCGGCCTGTACATCCGGCTCGCTTGACCCGTCGCATGTTTTGCTTGCGCTTGGCCTCTCGCACGAGGTTGCGCACGGCTCCGTGCGGCTCACCCTGAGCGATGAAACGACGGAGGAGGATATTGATTACGTTCTGGACGTGCTGCCCAAGGTGGCAGAGCGCCTGCGTGCGATGTCTCCCCTTTACCATGCATAACCAAATTTAAACACGGAGAGTAAGGAGTAAAGCGATGTATACCGAAAAGGTTCTGGATCATTTCAGCCACCCGCGCAACATGGGCGAGGTGCAGGATGCTAACGGCGTGGGCATGGTGGGAAACGCAAAGTGCGGCGATATTATGCAGATGTTCATCAAGGTAAACGATGACGGCATCATTGAGGATTGCGGTTTTAAAACATTCGGGTGCGGTGCGGCGATTGCTACATCCTCCATGGCAACGGAGATGATTAAAGGCAAGTCCATCGACGAGGCGCTTAAGCTGTCGAACGCCGCCGTGGTTGAGGCGCTTGAAGGACTTCCCCCGCAGAAAATCCATTGCTCCGTGCTTGCGGAAGAAGCCGTCAAGAGCGCGATTGAGGACTATTATAAGCGCAAAAACGGGGAAGCTCCGGAGACGGAAAAAACTGCGGAATAAAGAGACTTAAATTCGGAAAAGCAAAAAAGGTCGGGGGCGCTGCCATTGTGTGCCATCCGGCCTTTTTGCATGTTACCACCAGGCGGGGAAACTTATCCAACCGCGCGAATATGTTCTCACGGCAACAAATGCACAATATGTGGCGAGCAATATATGGAGATAAATGGTTGCACGCGCTCCATTTTGGACTTTATTCCGGGTATACGGGTTGGGCGGCAAAAGGAAGGCATTTCGCCAATTTCCCCAAACAGGAGGAAGCAGCAGAAAAAACGCAATCAGGTGAAAAAAGGCGACAACCTCAGGCCAAGTAGGGCGGACGAGTAAAAACAGCAAAAGCCAAAATACGGCAAAAACATCGGAAATATAAAACGTTTTGCGCTTTGCGGTTTTTTCCATAAACTTGCGAATAAGGGAAGGCTTTTCCATTTCTTGCATATCGATTTTCCTCCGATTGGGCGCTGTTCATGAAACTGAACCTTCAGCTGACAAGGGCAAACAAATGTCATAAATCATGATATACTAGGTGCGATTGTTTGTCAATGGAACGGGCGTGACGCCTGTGAATAAAACAAAAGGAAAGGTGGGGCCATCTTGCGAACGATCCGAGAATGCTGTTAACGAATGGTAATATCCGTTAAAGCAGAATAGCGGAGATGAAAGGCAAAAAATATATGCAAATTGGAATAAAAGTGATGATTTTTCTAGGGAAATGCGCTATAATAAAATAGTTTGAAATTAATATGAAAGAACAAAGGAGCATGAAGACATGCAGGGAAAAACATTTTCAATGCAACTGGCGGGCAGAACGCTGACCGTCGAAACAGGTAAATATGCTGAACAGGCCGGCGGATCCGCATTGGTGCGCTGTGGGGATACTGCGGTGCTCGTGTGCGCAACGGTGGCAAAAGCGCCGCGTGACGGTGTGGATTTCCTTCCGCTGAGCGTGGAATTTGAAGAAAAGATGTATTCCGTGGGCAAGATCCCCGGCGGATTCATCAAGCGCGAAGGCCGCCCTTCCGAGCGTGCGATCCTCGCAAGCCGCCTCATTGACAGGCCGCTCCGCCCGCTGTTCCCCAAGGGCTTTTACAACGACATTCAGGTGATTGCCACAGTCCTTTCCGTGGAACCGGATGTGCAGCCCGAAATACTTGCCATGATCGGCTCTTCCATCGCCCTTTCCATCAGCGATGCACCCTTCATGGGCCCCACTGGCGCGGTGAGCGTGGGCTATGTGGACGGTGAATACATCATCAATCCAAACAGCGCCGAGCGCGAAAAGAGCCGCCTGAGCCTGACCGTTGCCGGAACGCGCGATGCGGTCATGATGGTTGAGGCCGGCGCAAACGAGCTGACCGAGGCGGAAATGCTTAAAGCGATCCTGCTTGCCCATGAAACCATCAAGCAAATCGTCTCCTTCATCGAAAGCATTGCCGCTGAAATCGGCAAGCCGAAGATGGAAGTGAACATCTATCAGCCCGATCCCGAGTTCGTTGCACTCGTGCGCGAATACGCAATGGACAAGGTTGAATGGTCGCTTGACACGTTCGACCGCAAGGAGCGCGAGGCCCGTTCTGCAGAGGTCAAGGCCGAGGTGACGGAGCATTTTGCCGAGAACTTCCCGGATTCTGCAAAGGACGTGGATGCGATCCTGTATAACATCACCAAGGAAATCGTCCGCGATAAGATCATTAACCGCGGCATCCGTCCGGATGGCCGCAAGCAGGAGGAAATCCGCCCCATTTGGAGCGAGGTCGGCATCCTTCCGCGCACGCACGGCAGCGCTGTTTTCACCCGGGGGCAGACGCAGGTTATGACCATCGCCACCCTTGGCGCACTCGATGAAGGGCAGACGTTGGATGGAATCAGCGAGGATACCTTCAAACGCTATATGCATCAGTACAACATGCCGCCGTACAGCGTAGGCGAAACGCGCCCGGTGCGCAGCCCCGGCCGCCGCGAGATCGGCCACGGCGCACTGGCGGAGCGCGCGCTTGTCACCATGCTGCCCTCCGAGGAGGAATTCCCGTATGCAATCCGCCTCGTGTCCGAAGTCATCAGCTCGAACGGCTCCACTTCCCAAGCTTCCATCTGCGCGAGCACCATGGCGCTTATGGATGCCGGCGTGCCGATCAAAAAGCCTGTTGCGGGCGTTGCGATGGGCCTCATTAAGGATGTGGACAACGGCAACATCGCGGTTTTGACCGACATTCAGGGCCTTGAAGATTTCCTGGGCGATATGGACTTCAAAGTGGCAGGTACCCGTGAGGGAATCACTGCCATCCAAATGGATATTAAGATCAAGGGCATTGATGAGCAGATCCTCACCCGTGCTCTGGAGCAGGCACGCCGCGGCCGTCTCTTCATCCTTGACAAGATGATGGAGACCATCTCTGCGCCACGCGCTGAGATCAGCCCGTTTGCGCCGCGCGTACTGCAGTTCACCATCCATCCGGATAAGATCCGCGAGGTCATCGGTTCCGGCGGAAAGACCATCAACAAAATCATTGCAGATACCGGCGTGAAGATCGATATCGAGGACGACGGGCGTGTGTTCATCCTCTCGCCCGATGCGGAAGCTTCCGCTGCGGCGAAGAAAATCATCGACAGCATTGTGAAGGACATTGAGGTCGGCGAAGTATTCCTCGGCAAGGTGGTCAACATCCTGCCAATCGGCGCGCAGGTTGAGCTTAAGCCCGGCAAGAAGGGCCTTGTGCACATCAAGAACCTCGACAATAAGTTTGTGGAGCGCGTTGAGGATGTTGTTTCCGTTGGGGACGAAATCCTTGTGCGCGTGATCGACATCAAGCCGGACGGTAAGATTGACCTGACCCGCAAGGGCCTGCTGCCGAACGACAAAAAGAACGACAAATAAAGGCAACAAGGAAAAGCAGGTGCGGGAGGGGGAATTCCCCCTCCCGCACAGCGTTCCGTTTCATAATTCTCCCACAAGGTGAATACCATAAACCGAGAGCACGGACATGCGGGGGAGGAAACCATGAAGATGCGGAAACGAAGCGGAGCGCTTGTGAACCTTTTGCTGATTCTTTTGATCGCGGCGCTTTATTTTGCCACCAGCCGGCCCGATGCTGCGGCTGCGGTGGCTCAGCTTTATTATGCGCCTGCTTACCGTGGCCGCGCTGAGGATGCCATTGCGCTGCAGTTCGCCGTTTCATGGGAGGCTGCATCGCTTGATTCCATTTTGGATGCGCTTGCTGCGCATGGGGCGAAAGCCACGTTTGCCGTCAGCGGAGCTTGGGCGGAAAACAACGCGGCGCTGCTGCTTCGTATGGCTGCGGACGGGCATGAGATTGCCACCATGGGGAATGACCCTTCCCTTGATGGAAAGCTGTCCGAGGTGCAGCGCGACGTTGCCGTTTCGCTGGATAAAATTGAAGCTGCCTGCGGCGTGCGCCCTTTGCTTTATTATTCCGGCGCGCGCAATGTGACCGTTTCTGCACGCGCGGCAAAGAAGCTTGGCCTTACGCACGTTCTGTCTACGTTGGATTTGCGCTGTGCGGCCGGCAGTGCGGAAGAAATAAAACAGCGCGGATTGAATGACCCGATTGAAGGAAGCATACTACTGATGCAGCCAACGGCCGCCGCTGCGGAGGCTCTGCCCGGGCTGCTCAACGGATTTAAAGGGAAAGGATTGGAAGCCGTGCGCGTAGGCGATGTGCTCGGCTTAGGGTAAACAATGGTTTTTCGTGACAAGTTGGAAAACGGCATCCGCGTAATCGGCGAGCCGATGGAGCATTACCGTTCCGTTTCAATGGGCGTGTGGATCGACGCCGGCTCCGTTTGCGAAAGCGGAGCGGAGGCCGGCGCATCTCACTTCATTGAACATATGCTGTTCAAGGGAACTGAGCGGCGCACTGCGGCCCAAATCGCTGCGGAGATGGATGCAATCGGCGGCAATCTGAACGCGTTTACCGCGAAGGAATGCACCTGCTTTTACGCCAAGGTTTTGGACGAGCATCTGCCCCGCGCAGCGGACATGCTTTCCGACCTGGTGCGCAATTCAAAATTTGACGAAGCCGACATCGAACGTGAAAAAGGCGTGGTTTGCGAGGAAATTCTTATGACGGAGGATTCTCCGGAGGATGTAGCGCATGAAACGCTCTGCTCGCTGCTTTATGAGAACACGCCGCTTGCAAACCCCATTTTGGGCACGCAGGAAAGTGTGCGCGCTTTTACGCGCGAAACGCTCATGGATTATATGGGCCGGCACTATATGCCGAACAATATCGTGATTTCCTGCGCCGGGCATTTTGAACGGCAAAGGCTGATGGATGAGCTGAACCGGCGTTTTTCGGGCGGCGGACTTGGCGAGCGCAGTGCGCGCAAGGTGAGTGCGCTTACGGGAGGGCATCGGTTCCGCGCGGTGGAAAAGGATATTGAGCAGGTGCATATCTGCCTTGGGTTTCCCGGCTTCGCCTTGGATGAGGATGGGCAATATGCGTTGTTTGTGCTCAATAACGCGTTGGGCGGCAGCATGAGCTCCCGTCTGTTCCAAACCATTCGTGAGGCGCGCGGGTTGGCGTATTCGGTTTATTCCTATCCCTCTTCTTATACGCAGACGGGCTATTTTGCCTTATATGCAGGCACCGGCGAGAGCACGGCGGAGCAGGTAACGTCCCTGATTCTGGAAGAGCTTGAAAAGCTCCGGCGCGATGGCCTTACAGAAGAGGAATTCACCCGCAGCAAGGAGCAGCTCAAGGGAAGCTACATGCTCGGGCAGGAAAGCACCTCGGCACGCAACAATGCCATCGGAAAAATGGAACTTCTGCGCGGCAAAGTGTATTCCGAAGAAGAGATCATGCGGCGGATTGAGGGCATCACCATGGAGGATGTGCAGGCGATCCTCCCCAGGGTGCTTGATGCAAATGAGATGTGTGCTTCGGCTGTGGGGCGTATGGGAAGCCTTTCGGATAAGCTGGATAGGATGCTGCAAACCGGAAACGCCTGATGCACAGAAAGCAAAAAATGAAAAATTCGGAAAAGATTTGCGGACGCTCTTTCAAAAGCGTCCGCAACGCTGTAAAATAGATGGGATAATTTAGATATAACAACATTGCGGAGGAGACATGGCGAGGCGCAGAGGGGTACGCTTTACTGGAAAATTTTATATGCTGCTTGCACTCATGCTCGTCGCTGTGACCGTGGCGGTCGTGCTTTTGCTTTCAGATTCGGGCGGCGGCACGCTCGAGACGGGCACGATGCGGATGGAGCTTGCAGTTAAGGGCATTGTGATTCGCGATGAAATGAGCGTTACCGTGGATAAATACGACAAGGTGATGTTCCAGGCGGCCGAAGGCGCGGAAAGCTATGAAGGCATGCCCATAGCGCGGGTATTCAAGTGGGGATACAGCGATGACATGATGCAATCCCTCATCACCGTGGAGACACAGATTTACGAGGCGCAGACGGCGCTGCTTTCCGGGGTTGAGAATGCAGATCTTGCGAATATTGAGCTGCAGATTGCCCAAAAACGGTTGGCCATCCGCACACGCTTGCTTGGCGGGGAAGGCGACCTTTTAACGTTGGAAAACGAGCTTACATCACTGTTGGCGCAGCGCAAGGAGTATCTGCGCAATACCGTGCAGCCCACAGAAGCGCTGAGCGCGCTCTATGCTGCCGAACAGACAAAGCAGGAGCAACTTGCGTCCTATGTTACGGAAGTGACGGCTTCCGGCGCAGGGGCCGTCAGCTTCTATTTCGACGGATATGAGCAGGCACTCAATTATGACAAGCTTGGCATGCTCAACCCTGAGCTCATTTCAAATGCCTTGAAAAATACAGCGAACATGGCGGGGGGCAGCGCGGAGAACCTGCTTTACCGCCTCGTAAACCCCAACCGTTGGCATGTTGCCTTCCTGACGGGGAAGAACGAGCCGCTGCGCACGCTTGCAGGCGCACAATACACAGTTCAGTTTGAGGGGGTGCCAGACAAGCTGTTTACCGCTGCGGCGCTTGAAGCGGCGGTTTACGATGGCGAGGTAGTTAATCTGCTTGAATTTACAGAGCCGATCGGCTCGCTTTTGAATGCACGCACCGTAAACGCTACGGTTTCCATGGAAGCAAGCGGACTTCTGGTGCCGTTGGATGCTGTTGCCATGCATGACGGTGCGGCATACATCATGCTGCGCACGGGCGGTGAGGAACATGAGGTTGCGGTAAACGTCCTTGCAAAGGATGAAGAAAATGCGCTAATTCAGACGAAGGACGCTGCGAATCCAATCGCGGCGGGGCAGAGGTATGTGAAGCCATGAGCATTCGGGAGAATTATTTGACAATTCGCGAAAACATGGAAAAAGCGGCCGCAATGGCCGGGCGGGATGTGAATACGGTCAAGCTGATTGCCGTTACGAAATTCGTGGAAGAAGCGCGCATTTCAGAGGCGCTTGACTGCGGTGTGACGGCCGTGGGAGAAAACCGCGTGCAGGAGCTCACGGGAAAATTGGAATTCTTTCGCGCACGCGGCGCAGAGGTGAATTTAATTGGACAATTGCAGACAAATAAGGTAAAATATATCATCGGGAAGGTCGATATGATCCAGTCCGTGGATCGCTTGGCGCTCGCGCAGGAAATTGACCGCCTGGCAGCACGCGCGGACGTGGTGCAGGATGTGATGATTGAAGTCAACATCGGCGGCGAGGCGCAAAAAGGCGGCATCGGGCCGGACGAGCTTCCTGAGTTTTTAGAGATGATTTCCGCCATGAACGGCATCCGCGTGAGGGGGCTGATGTGCATCCCGCCAGCGGTGGGCGAAGACGGGGCACGCCCTTACTTTGCAAAGATGCGGACGCTGTTTGAAACGCTTGGCAGCAATCAGCTTCCGAACGTCTCAATGGAGCAGCTTTCCATGGGCATGAGCGGGGATTATATGGCGGCGATCGCCGAAGGCGCCACGATGATCCGCGTGGGCACAGCCCTGTTTGGGGCCAGGCAATACGCTGCGGCGAGAACGTAAACAGAGATCAGTTCTCCGCAAATTTCGGGTCAAGCGGTATTTCTCCAAGCGCCAATTAAAAATAATTTTTGGAGGAATATTAAAAATGGCAGGATTGTTGAACAAGTTCCTCGATTACATCGGAATTGAGGAGACGGATGCAGAGGACGAATACATGGATGATCTCTATGAAGAGGATTCCAGGGATGCTGACAACGTTGTGAGCATCGGCAACCGCGGCCGCAGCAAGTCCGCGGCAGCGAACAGCAACGTCGTCAACCTTCCCTCGGCGGCGCAGCAGAAGATGATTGTGTATCATCCCATCAGCTATGAGGATACACAAAACATCATCGATAATCTCAAGAGCCGCAAGCCTGTGATCGTGAATATGGAGGATCTTGAACTTGACTGCGCACAGCGCATCCTTGATTTCATGGCAGGCGCGATTTACGCCCTCAACGGAACAATCTACAAAATTTCCCGCGGCATCTTCGTCGTAGCTCCCACCAACTATGACGTGATCGGCAACGATGAGAACGATAACGACGGCCTCATCTGAGCAAGAAGCGAAGCAAGCGCCGTATCCTGCGTGGATACGGCGTTTGCTGCAAAAAAGAAGGCGAATTTGCGCCGGAAGCCGTAGGGCAAAAGTTGGGCAGAAAATGGAGGAACAGCATGATTAAGGCGGAGGAAATCATCAACAAGCAGTTCAGCCGTGCGTTTTGGGGATATGACATCGGCGAAGTGGACACGTTTTTGGATGAAATCGTGCGTGCAAACGAACGGGCCGAGCAGGAACTGGAAATCGCACAGCTGCGCATTCGGATGCTTCTTGAGGAATTGGAGCATTATACCGGAAAACGTGAGGATGCCAAGGAGGCAACCGGACAGAAAGCGGAAACAACCGCTCCAAAACCCGTGGAAACCGATGAGAAAAAGGAGAATGCAGAGGAGAAAAATACGATGAGCGAAACTGTAACAATCCGCTATGTTGCGCCGGAGGATCTCGATGCTGTTACGATGGTGGAGGCAACGTGCTTTCCGGAGGCAGAGGCTGCTACGCGGGAGCGCATCGAAGCGCGCATTCAAACGTTCCCCAAAAACTTCTGGGTCGCGGAAGTGGATGGGCGCGTAATCGGTTTCATCAATGGCATGGCATGTGAGCGGCGCACCATTGTGGATGACATGTTTGAGTTTGCAACCATGCATGATGACAAGGGTGCGTGGCAGAGCGTGATGAGCATTGGCGTGTTGCCGGAATATCAAAAGCACGGCATTGCCGCGCGGCTGATGAACACGCTCATCGACGATGCCAGGTCTGCTGGGCGCAAGGGCTGCACGCTCACCTGCAAAGACCGCCTGATTCACTATTATGCGAAGTTCGGCTATCAGGATGAAGGCGTTTCCGCATCTGAGCACGGCGGAGCGGTTTGGTATGATATGGTGTTGGAGTTCTGATCAATGCCTGCTTAAGAAGAAGAGCCTCCTGCTTTTTGCAAATTGAAAGCCCTTTCCAAAGGGCTTTTTCTTATGCCTACATTTCATAAAAAACGCAGCCTATGCAAACACTACCCGTAAAACCAACTAAGGGAGGAAAAAACAATGCTCAAAAGGCGGAGATATATGCTGACGGCGGCGATTGTCCTGCTGCTGGTGCTCTTTGGCGTGCTGCTTTATGATTCGCTCAGCGGAATGCGCACGGGGCCGAGTGCGAACGGTACGTATTTTGTAATGCGGGAGGCGGAACGAAATGAACGAGATGCCATACAATAAGCTGCCGCGTGTGGACTTGCATGGCGGCGCGGGAAGCGAGGGGCCAATGGACCGGGAAACGCGCTACAAGGGGAGCAAACTGATTCAAAATTCGGACAAGGAGGAGTGAAGCAAATGGGGGGGAAAAGGCAAAAAACGGCGCAGGAGCAGCGCTATCAACAGCGAGTTAACGAGAAGATGCCGCGCAGCAAAACAGTTTCGCAATGCGTGCGCGCATTCATCGCAGGCGGGCTGATTTGCTGTATCGGGCAGGCGGTACGCGTCTTTGGCGAGACGACGCTACATTTGGATGCGGAAGGCGTAGCCGCACTTACAGCCATTGTTATGGTGTTTTTGGGCGCAACACTCACCGGCCTTGGTGTGTACGACAAAATCGGAACATGGGCCGGAGCAGGCTCTATTGTGCCGATTACAGGCTTTGCAAACTCAATCGTATCTCCTGCAATGGAGTTTAAGCGGGAAGGACTCATCCTTGGCACGGCGGCAAAAATGTTTACCATCGCGGGGCCGGTGCTTGTTTATGGCATAGGAGCCTCGGTCATCGTTGGGCTTATTGCATGCCTGCTGGCAAAATGAAGGAGTACACCGCATGAAACAAAAACGTTTAGGAAGACAGACCGTTGTATTTGATGCCCCCCCGCGCATTGTAGCGGGTGCAACGATCGTGGGAGATATGGAGGGCGCAGGGCCCCTTGGCGGATACTTCGATTTGATTTTGGAGGATGATACCTGGGGCGAGGATACTTGGGAGAAGGCGGAACGCAAGATGTTTGAACAGGCAGTCCGCCGCGCATTGGAACGCTGCGCCATGCAGCCTGCCGAGATCGATTTGCTTTTGGGGGGCGATTTGCTCAACCAGATTATTACGGCAAACTTTGCGGCGCGTGAATTGGCAATCCCATTCCTGGGGCTGTACGGTGCATGTTCCACCATGGCGGAATCCCTTTTGCTTGGCAGCATGCTCATTGATGGTGGGTATGCTGGGCATGTCGCCTGCGCGGCCACAAGCCATTTCAGCACGGCAGAGCGCCAGTACCGTTTCCCGCTGGAGATGGGCGGCCAAACCACACCCACTGCACAGCGCACGGTAACCGGCGCGGGATCAAGCCTGCTCGTAGAAGCAGGCTATGCGGGCGGCGCTCAATTCAGGCATATTTTTGTGACAGGCGGCACCATTGGCCGGGTCGTGGACCTTGGAATTACGGATGCGAACAACATGGGTGCAGCAATGGCGCCTGCGGCAGCGGATACACTGGCCGCACACCTGCGCGAGCAGAGCCGTGCGGTTTCGGATTACGACATGATTGTGACGGGGGACCTCGGCAGCTTCGGAAGCGAAATGTTCAACGAACTTTGCCGGGACAAGGGGATTGATCTCAGCGACCGGCACCGGGATTGCGGGAACATGATTTTTGATCCCGCGCAGAAAGTGGACTGTGGCGGCAGCGGATGCGGCTGTTCCGCCGTTACGCTCAATGCGTTTTTGTTAAGGCGCATGGAAGAGGGAGATTTCACGCGCATGCTCTTTATGGCAACCGGTGCGCTCATGAGCCCGACAGCCGGCATGCAGGGGGACAGCATCCCGGGAATTGCGCATGCGGTAGTAATTGAAAGAAGGTGAAAAAGTGGACTGGATGGACTTTTTTTGGGCGTTTGTGATCGGCGGTGCAATCTGCGTCGTTGGGCAGCTTCTCATGAGCTTGACGCGGCTTACGCCTGCACGCATCCTTGTGCTGTTCGTGACCCTCGGCGTGGTGCTCACGGCGTTTGGGCTTTATGAGCCGCTCGTGGAGCTTGCGGGTGCGGGCGCAACGGTACCACTAACGGGGTTCGGGTATGCACTCGGCAAAGGCGCGATGGAAGGCGCGATGGAAAACGGTGTAATCGGAGCGTTCACCGGGGGCATTACAGCCACGGCGGGCGGCGTAGCGGCGGCGATCGTATTTGGATATCTGAATGCAGTAATCTTTACACCAAGAACAAAAAAGTAAACGAAAAGTATATATGTTTATAATAAAGTGGACAAATACAAAATAAGTTGGTATACTGTGCGTATAAAAATCAGAAGAGGAGAATGCGCATGGAGAAGCAACTTTGGGAACATGAAATCATAGAGATCGCGCAGGGATATGTACGGGAGGGAACGGCATATGTTTGCCTCCTCTGCGGAGCAGCGTTTGAAGCAGGACGGGTCTACGAAATGGAGGGCGGCCTGCTTTACGATGCGCAAGGCGCAGCCAAGCGGCATGTGACGCAAGCGCATGGCACGGTGGCGGATTGGCTTTTGGAGCAGAAGCCGGCGCTCACCGGGCTTACGGAACTGCAGCAGCAGCTTTTAAAACATATTTCAGCGGGGCGTGCGGATGCTGAAATTGCAAAGCATGCAGGAATTGCGCCTTCCACCATGCGCAGCCATCGCTTTAAATTGCGGGAAAAGGAAAAGCAGGCAACGCTCTACCTTGCTTTGATGCATTCGCTTGCGGAAAAAACGGAAAAAAGGATCGGCGCCACCGCACAGGGGATGCTTGATCCGGTACATCCCGCAGCCACCATGGTGGACGACCGCTATGGAATTACCGCTGCCGAGCGTGAAAAAACGGTAAAAACATATTTCGATGAAACCGGCGCGCTCAGGCAGATTCCGGTGAAGGAAAAGAAAAAAATCATTGTTTTGCGTGAAATCATGAAAAACTTCAGGGCAGAAAAGGCATATTCCGAAAAGGAAATCAACCGCGTGCTCGGGCGCATCCACCCGGATTACGCGACGCTGCGGCGGGCGCTCATCGAATATGGGTTCATGGACCGCACGCCGGACGGCAGTGTTTACCGGGCGGCGGGAAATTAGAACAGCTCGTCCAGCAGGATATAATAGCGGATCTTTTCCCAATCCGGTGTGATGCCGAGCGCGCCGAACAGAAGCTCCGGGGAAAAGCCGGGAACGGGCGCGCTGCCGTAATGCCCGCTGAGGTTATGATGCAGACTCCGGTAGCAGAGCGCGATGTCCTGATACGGATCGGCGAGGCCGCCGCGCCCCCAATCGAGAAAGCCGGTGATCCTGCCATCTTGGACGAAAACATTTGGCAGGCAGTAATCCCCATGGGAGAGAGAGGGCGTTTCCGCCGGACGGTTGGCTTTGAGCCACGCGAGCAGGGCGGCAGGGCTTTGGAAGCCGCCCGGTCCGTAGGTCCCCGGTTCGGCATTTTCCATATCGCAGAGGCCGGCGGCGACGCGCGCTTCCGCCAGACGCAGCTTTTCCGTTAACATGGCGCTGTGCGGACAGGCGGAAACATCTACATGCCAGAGCATTTGCAGCCCCTCCGCGAGCAGCGCCGCGAGCGCGGCGGGATCCTGAAGGAGCGGTTTTGCGCAGACCATCTCGCCGGGGAGCCGCGTCATGAGCAGATAGCTGCGGCCGTTTCCCATTTCGGCAGCAAGGATGCGCGGGACGGGGAGACGGCCTTGCAGATAGCGGAGCATCGCATGCTCACGGCATGCCTCCTCGGAAACCGGTTCGATCTTTAGAACCATATCCTCAAAACAAAGCACCGCTGCGCCGGACATGCCGACCGCGTCTAGTTCATATGCTTTTCCTTGGATCAGCGCTGCGATATGCGGTGGCAAAGAGCTCATCCATACAACCTCCATTGTGCGGTTATGTTTCCGGGGAGAGGATGACGATCACGAGTTCCGGCCGGTTGAACACGCGCGGCAACTCATTGCGGCAAAGGCCGCGGCCCACAACAAGGGTTGTGCTGCCAAGCGCATAGGCACCGCCTGCATATTGTGGAAACCAGCCTTGGCAGGGGGCAAACAGGCCGTTCACGAGGCCGGGGATGCGCACTTGACCACCGTGCGCATGGCCGGAAACCACAAGGTCGAACCCGCTTCCCCGATAGATATCCACAAGCTCCGGCCTGTGCGAGAGCAGCACAGAGTAAGCACCGCTTTTTGCTGCAGCTTCCCCGCAGGCTTTAAGTTGCGCCAGCCATTCGGCGGGAACATCATAGCCACCATAAGCGGAATAGCCGCCCCAAAACTCCGGGTCATCTACGCCGGCGATACAAAGTTCCTGTCCGTTTATAACAAGCGGGGCTGCTTCACCTTCCAGCACTGTGACGCCACAGCCGGAAATCATGGCTTTGATTGCACTGTACCGGCCGGACCAGTATTCGTGGTTGCCGCTAACATAGAAACAGGGGCACTGCGGGCTGAGCGCTTCAAACAGAAACCGCACCGGTTCCTCGGAAAGCCAATCGTCCACAATGTCGCCAACAAAAAGCACTGCATCCGGCGACTCCTGCAGGATGGCGGCAATCAGCTCATCCTGGCTTTCCCCGTAAAGCGTGCTGTGCAAATCAGCGACAATGGCAAGGCGCACGGGGCTGCCCAGCTTTTCGGTGGAAAGCACATAACGCTGCACGGAAAGCTTTTGTGAGAGCGCAAACGCAGAAAATACCAACACAGCGGCCAGAACCGCCGCAATCAGGAACATTGTTTTCTTTTTGCCCTTCCTTTGCATCATTTTTCCATACTTAATCCTGCTGGGGGCGCGACCTCAGAACAACGAAAGCTGTTTTCCGCTGCGCTTGTTTTCATATTCCCGTAAATAGGTGAATACCATACCGGGTTCATGTAAAATTCCATGCTCTGTACAGATGTTGTCAAAAATGCGCATCAGGCGTGCATTGTTCGGGCTTCCTACTTCGTAGCTCAGGCCATAGGTGCGCTCATATTTTTGCCGCAGGCCGGGGAAGTGCGCGTCCAGCTTGCGATAAAAGTATTCCCGGTTGCCGTCCCTGAGCGTGAGGCCCATACCAAAGCAGAGAATGCCACGCACGCCTGCATCAATGCAATAGCTCAATATCCCGCGCAGATTTTCTTCCGTGTCATTTAAAAAGGGCAGGATGGGCGAGAGCCACACAACAGTTGGGATGCCGGCCTTTTGAAGCGCCAGCAGCGCTTCAAAGCGTTCATGCGTAGTGCTTACGTTGGGTTCAATGATGCGGCAGAGCGCTTCATCAAATGTTGTAAGCGTCATCTGAACAACGCATTTGCTTTTTTCATTGATGCTGCGAAGCAGATCCAGATCCCGGAGAACGCGTGCAGATTTTGTCTGAATGGCAAGGCCGAAGCCATGGCGCTCGATGATTGAAAGGCATTGCCGGGTCAAAGCGAGCGTTTCCGGGAAAGGAAGGTAAGGGTCGCTCATCGCGCCGGTGCCGATCATGCAGGGCTTACGCTTTGCGCGCAGCGCCGCTTCAAGCAGTTCCGGCGCATTGCGCTTTACCTCAACATCCTCAAAGATATGATCCATTCCGTAGCACAGGCTGCGTGAATCACAATAGATGCACCCGTGGGTGCATCCACGAAACAGGTTCATTCCATTTTGGGCGGAAAGGATTCCGCGCGCAGCTTTAAAATGCATGGAAGTTCCCCGCTAAATACGCCCGGCAAGCCGGTAATAAACGATGGCGCAAGTTTCACGCAGGTAATTGTTCGGGCTGAGCCAAGCAACGTCATCCGCGCCGAATCCTTCGGCTTCAATGCCCAACGAACGGGCAATACGCTCCGAACGGAACACATGAAAGCGTGTTGTTACGAACACGAGCTTTGCATCCGGACCAACTGCATCCTCGATCAGCGCCTTGGAAAAAAGGAAGTTCTCCAAAGTGCTCATGGATTTGTCCTCCATGAGGATGCGGCTTTCTTCAATCCCGCGTGCAGCGAGGTAACGCTGCATTGCCTCCGCCTCGGAAATGTCTTCCCCCGCACCTTGTCCACCGGAAACAACAACATAGGCTTTCGGGTTTTCCTCCAAATAGGCGAGCGCTGCGTCCAGCCTGCGCGCAAGCGTAAGCGAAACACGCTCTCCACGCACGCCGCAGCCAAGCACGATTACCGCATCCGCGCCTGCAGGCGGCGATGCATGCCCTTCCCGGTAAATCAGGCAGGAACATATTGCTACAAGCGTAAAAAAGGCAGTATATGCGGCGACCAAAGCCCACTTAATCCATGCGCCAAGTACGGTGGAGCTGAAGAACGCTGTAACCGGCCTGAAAAGGATGCCTATGAGCAGCAGCGGCGCGCCAAGGATCAGCGGGAGCACCGTGCCGAAATTCATGTTGGAATATGCGGAAACGACGAGGGTGTCACCAACGCCCAATGCTCCGAGCAGGATGAAAAGGGTACGCAGCATCAAACTCCGCCTCCTTTTTCTTTTTCGGGCAGCGATTCACAGAACGCCGGAGAATTAAGCGGCACGGCCTTCTTCGGTATGTGGTTTGCCCCGTATACGCCTGCGAGCACAAGAACGGTAGCAACGCCCTGCGCAAATGAAAACGGCTCGTTTAAGAAAACAACACCGGCTACAACGGAGACGACTGTGGTAAGCACGGCGAAGGAAGCGGTGCGGGTTGCACCGATCTCTGAAATGCTGTAATTGCGCAGCATGGTGGCGATTACGGAGCAGGCGACGGAAAGGTAAAGCAGCGAAATAAGAAAATCATGATTCGTAAACGGAAGTATGATGAACTCCCGAAACGTGCCTGCTGCAGCGTGTTCGACCACTGCGAATACGGTGAACACAAGGGCGCCCGCCGCGGACATAATGAAGGTCTTTTCGGTGCTGGTGTAGGCAGCGGCTTTACGCGAATAGATCACATACAGCCCGGCGCTGGATATGGTGATGAAAAGCAACAGGTATCCGATGGGGTTGAGCGAGGCGGAAAGCCCTTTGATCAACACCATGATGAAAATGCCCGCAACGGAGAGTACGATGCTTAGCGTCTGCCGCCTGGTGGGAGGCTCCTTAAGCATGAGTGCGCTTAAAATCACCGTAACGATGGGGATGCATGCGATGACGATACCGCTTTCGGTGGCAGTGGTCAGCGCAATGCCCCAGGTTTCCACGATGTAATAAAGGATGGGTTGAAAAAGGGCGATCAAAAGCAGCGGCTTGAGGGGCTTGCCGCGCAGATTGATTTTTAAAAGCCCGAAAAGGACACAGATGCACATGCCGAAAAATGCGAACAGGAAACGCCAGGAAAGCAGGGTAAAGGTAGAAACTTCATTCACACTCTGTTTCACGAAAATGAAACTGAGCCCGAAAAGAAGGGAGGACATCATGGCACAGGCCATTGCAACGGACGATTTGACGGCTGTATGTTTCATGGTTTACTTTATTACCTGTATCTTTCGTTTGGGGAAGGCCGGGGGACGCAGCAACAACTGGAGAGGGGCTTATTGGGCGCCCTCTTCCGTGCGCATTGCTTCAAGGGTTTCCATGTTTTCAAGCGGCACGGCATTTTTCGGCATACGGTTTGCGCCATACACTCCGGCAAGCACCAGGACGGTTCCAGCGCCCTGCCATATGGAAAAGCTTTCGCGCAGGAACAGAACGCCCGCAACCACGGAAACAATGGTGGTAAGCGCTGCAAACGAAGCGGAGCGCGTTGCACCGATGATGGAAATGCCATAATTGCACAGCACAAACGCGACAACGGAACAACCCACGGAAAGATAGAGCAGGGAGAACAGAAAATCGCGGTTTACAAACGGAAGAAGCACGAATTCGCGCAGCGTGCCCGCAGTTCCATGCTCAACGAGCGCGCAAAGCGTGAACACGAGCGCGCCCATTGCAGACATGATGAACGTCTTTTCGGTGCTCGTGTAGGCCGCGGCCTTGCGTGAGAAAATCACAAACAGGCTGTCGCTGAACATGGCGACCACAAGCAGCAGGTATCCCAGCGGGTTGAGCGAGGCGGAGAGCCCTTTGACAAGCACGATAATGAGCACGCCCAAAACGGAAACAATGATGCTGATGGTTTGCAGCTTTGTGGGCGGTTCCTTCAGGATGCTGCCGCTTAAAATCAATGTTACAATCGGAACGCAGGCCATAACGGTACCGCTTTCGGAAGAAGTGGTCAGCGCGATGCCCCAGGTTTCGCCGAGGTAATAGATCAGCGGTTGGAATATGGCGATAAGCAGAAGGGGCTTTAAATCCTTGCCGCGCAGGTTGAGCTTAAACAATCCCAGCAGCGCACAGAGGCACATGGCGAAGAACGCGAACAGGAAACGCCAGGAAAGCAACGTGAAAGCGGAAACATTGTTTACGCTTTGCTTTACGAACATGAAACTCAGCCCAAACAGAAGCGAGGAGGCCGTGGCGGAAACCATGCCAAGCACTTGTTTTGAAGTATCCTTTTTCATATATAACAGTATAGCACAGTTTTGCCCGAAAGCGTATGAATTGTGTGAAAACTGTGAGGCTTTGGCGCACAAACGTTGTCAAGCTGTGCGCTGCGTGGTAAAATCAAACTGTTGCACTCTGTGGGTGCGGCGTGAATACAGAGGAAAGGCAGAAAAAATGGGCTTTATCGATAAACTGCTCGGCAATACGAGCGAAAGCAGAGTCAAAAAGCTGATGCCGCAGGTGCGCCGGATCAATGAGCTGGAACCGGAACTGCATGCGCTTTCGGATGAGGCGCTGCGCGCAAAGACCATGGAATTCAAGGAGCGGCTCGGCGCGGGCGAAACGTTGGATGGCCTTTTGCCGGAGGCCTTTGCGGTTGTGCGCGAGGCAGCACAGCGCACCATCGGGCAAAGACATTTCGATGTGCAGCTTTTGGGCGGTATTGTGCTGCACCAGGGTCGCATTGCGGAAATGAAAACCGGTGAAGGAAAAACCATCACCGAAACGCTTCCTGCATATCTGAACGCGCTCACGGGCCACGGCGTTCACATCGTTACTGTGAACGATTACCTTGCAAAGCGCGATGCGCAGTGGATGGGGAAAATCTATCGCTTCCTTGGCCTCACGGTAGGCTGCATCGTGCATGAACTTGACAACGATGCGCGCCGCAAGGCATATGCCTGCGACATTACGTACGGAACAAATAACGAGTTCGGCTTCGACTATCTGCGCGATAACATGGTGGTCTATAAGGAGCAGATGGTGCAGCGCGAGTTGAACTATGCCATTGTGGACGAGGTGGACTCCATCCTCATCGATGAGGCGCGCACGCCGCTTATCATCTCGGGCCAGGGCGAAAAATCCACCGACCTTTATGTGAAGGCGGATCGCTTTGTGCGCAGGCTTGAACGCGGCGCAAACATTGAAAAGCTTTCAAAAACCGAGATCCTTATGGGCGAGGAGCAGCCGGAGAGCGGCGATTACATGGCCGACATCAAGGCGCGCACCGTGGCGCTGACCCAACAGGGCCTTCGCAAGGCGGAACAGTTTTTCGGCATTGACGATATTTCGGACAGCGAGAACACGGAGCTTAACCACCACATCCTGCAGGCGCTCAAGGCGCACGCGCTGTTCCAGCGCGATAAGGATTATGTCGTGCAGGATGGGCAGGTGCTCATCGTGGACGAATTCACCGGCCGCCTCATGCTTGGCAGGCGTTACAGCGACGGGCTGCATCAGGCACTCGAAGCCAAAGAGAATGTGAAGGTGGAGCGGGAAAACAAAACGCTTGCGACCATTACGTTCCAAAACTATTTCCGCATGTTCAAAAAGCTCGCGGGCATGACGGGAACGGCGAAAACCGAGGAGGCGGAGTTCCAGTCCATCTACGATCTCGACGTTGTGGAAATCCCCACCAACAAGCCGCTCGCACGCAAGGATTATAACGACGTGGTGTATACCACCGAGGCAGGTAAGTTCAAGGCGGTTGTGGAGGAAATTGCATCCGTAAACAAAACGGGGCAGCCGATCCTGGTGGGTACGATCTCCGTGGAAAAGAGCGAGCTTGTGAGCGCAATGCTTTCCCGACGCGGCATCAAGCACGAGGTGCTCAATGCGAAAATGCATGCAAAAGAAGCGGAGATTGTCGCACAGGCGGGCAAATTTGGCAACGTGACCATCGCCACGAACATGGCGGGTCGCGGTACGGATATCCTGCTCGGCGGCAACCCGGAATTTCTTGCCCGGCGCGAATTGCGCCAAAACGGCATTGACGAGGCGCTCATCGAGGAAGCGACAGGCCACGCGGAAACGGAGGATGCGGACGTGCTTGCCGCGCGCCAGGCATATAACGAAGCCTATGCGAAGCATAAGAAAGTTACGGATGCGGAGCATGACCGCGTGGTTGCCGTGGGCGGACTGCACATTATCGGTACAGAGCGCCACGAGTCCCGCCGCATTGACAACCAGCTGCGCGGCCGTGCAGGCCGCCAGGGCGATCCCGGCTCCACGCGTTTCTATGTATCCCTGCAGGATGAACTGATGCTTCGCTTTGGCGGCGAGCGCATCAAGGACATCATGAGCCGCCTTTCACCGGATGACGACATCCCCATTGAAATGGGTATCCTGACCAAACAGATTGAGGGCGCGCAGAAGCGTGTGGAAACGCACAACTTTGACATCCGCAAGAACGTGCTGCAATACGATGACGTGATGAACAAGCAGCGCGAGATCATTTATGGCCAGCGGCGGCGCGTGCTCATGGGTGAGGACATCCACGATTCTATTGAGGAAATGCTGCATGAAACGGTGGAAGCACGCCTTGCGCTTTGCGCACCGCCCGCCTCCAAGCCGGATGCGTGGGATCTGCAGGGGCTGTATACGGAGCTTCAGCAGATTACCGGTGAAGATTATACCGGCCAGCTCCACGGCATTTCGTCCCGGGAGGAGCTCGCCGAAAAAGCGCAGGAGCTCGTGCAGCAAACGTATGACAAGCGGGAACGCGATATCGCGGCCGCAGGTGCGAACATGCGCGAGGTTGAGCGTGTGATGCTGCTGCGCGCGGTGGATTCACACTGGATGGATCATATTGATGCGATGGATCAACTCCGCCAGGGCATCGGCCTGCAGGCCATTGCGCAGAAGGATCCCGTGGTGGCCTACCGCAACGCGGGATTTGATATGTTTGACGAGATGGTTGTCGGCATCCGGGAACGCACGGTGCGCACCCTGTTCCATGTTTCCGTACGCACTGCGCCGCAGAAGCGCGAACAGCTCGCAAAGCCTGTGGAAACATCGGGCGATACGAAGCCGCAGCCCAAGCGTGCGGACAAAAAACCCGGCCGGAATGACCCCTGCCCCTGCGGCAGTGGGAAAAAGTACAAAAACTGCTGCGGGCGCAGCGAATAGCGCGGGCAGCAGGTTGAAAATCAAGGGAAACCCGAAAAATAAAGAAGGCTGTCAACGAGCAAAATTAAGCCGTAAACCTCAAAAAAATTAATGATAAAGGAAGTGAGAAAAGTGATCCAGCTCGATGAGTACAGGCAGCAGCTTGCCGCCACGTTGGAAACACTGAAAAAGGCAGGTGAATCCCTTTGACCTCGCCAAGTTAGGCGAAGAAAAAGGGAAGTTGGAAGAACAGATGGGCGCGGAAGGCTTTTGGGAGGATGTGGAGAACGCCAACAAGGTCAACCAGCGCATGAAGGTTGTGTCCGCCAAACTTGAAAAGTATGACAAGCTCGCCCGCAGGGCGGACGACTTGGAAACCTTGATCGAAATGGCGGACGAGGAGAATGACGAAAGCCTGCTTGAAGAGATCGGCGCGGAATACGATGCGCTTACGGAAGCGGTTGAGGCGCTTAAACTGGAAACGCTGCTCAAGGGGCCGTACGATGCGCAGAACGCTGTGCTTTCCCTTCATGCAGGTGCGGGCGGAACCGAGGCGCAGGACTGGGTATCCTTGCTTTACCGCATGTACACCCGCTATTGTGAAAAGCACGGCTTTGCCGTGAAGGTGATCGACCTGCTGGATGGCGAAGAGGCCGGCATCAAAAGCGTTACCTTTGAGGTGGATGGTGACAATGCCTATGGATACCTGAAGGCGGAAAAAGGCGTGCACCGCCTTGTGCGCATTTCGCCATTCGATTCTTCCGGCAGGCGGCATACGTCGTTTGCGTCGCTTGATGTCACCCCCATTTTTGACGACGACAGCAATGATATTGAGATCGACCCGGATGATCTGCGTATCGACACTTACCGCTCCGGCGGCGCAGGCGGCCAAAACGTGAACAAGGTGAGTTCTGCCATCCGCATCACGCATTTGCCCACAGGCATCGTTGTGCAATGCCAGAACGAACGCAGCCAGCTTCAGAACAAGGAAATGGCAATGCGCATTCTGCGCGGCAAGCTCCTCGAACTGCAGGAGCGTGAGCGCATGGAGCAGATGGCAGAGATCAAGGGCGAAATGAAGAAGATCGAATGGGGCAGCCAGATCCGCTCCTACGTCTTCCAGCCTTACACGCTTGTAAAGGATCACCGCACGAACGTGGAAAACGGCAACATTCAGGCTGTGATGGATGGCGAGCTCGATCCGTTCATCCATGCATATTTGGTACAATCATAATGAAGTGAGTGAGCGGGGCGCGGCCAAAAGGCCTGTCTCTTATACACATCTCCGAGCCCACGAGACTACGCTGCA
>ENA-OYVV01000013-OYVV01000013.1-human-gut-metagenome-genome-assembly--contig:-NODE-13-length-143907-cov-15.965840_pt1 | contig 143907 bp, 112 predicted proteins | sample MGYA00244164_ERZ653385 | MGnify/ENA primary metagenome ERZ653385 (study PRJEB26926, sample SAMN06165153) | human gut metagenome | biome: ENVO:00009003; feature: ENVO:2100002; material: ENVO:00002003... | reverse complement strand
GGAGATGTGTATAAGAGACAGCTGTGGAAATGGTGGACGGCATGGTGCAGGAGGCGCGGCTGGATGCCATGGGCAAAGGAACGTGGAGCCGCCTGATTATTGTGAGCACTCCCGATGACGAATCCCGCAATATGCGCACTTTGGGCGTGATGTCCAAAAATACCCGTACCGGGAAGTGGCATCTGGTGAACCGTTTGCAGACTCTCCCCGCCGGTTTTTACGTCAGTCCGGCCTACAGCACCCTTCTGGAAGGCTCGAAGAAAGCCAGAGGCGAGAAATCCACGGCCCGCGGTTTTGCCAGTCGTGACGGGCAGGATACCGTCAACCTTCCCGGTAACAGAATGACGGATATTTACTTCATTGAATTTGACGAGGAAGGCCGCATGTCCCAGCCGAACGCCCCCACCCGCCTGGTGGTGGTTGCCGGTTCCGCCGGAAACGGCAAGGAGGAGAGGCCAACCCCGATGGTGGACGGCAAACCGGGTCTGGCAGGCGGCATTGTGATTTATCCCAAAGGCAATATCAGCCGTCTGAGGACGACGGAGCAGGTGATTCCCAATTAGTTTCTGTGATATAATACCGGATTTCCCATTTTATGTTGACCAAGTGTATGAAACAGTCTCGTGCCAAGGGGTTCACCCTGACGGAAGTGGTGCTTGCGATCGGCGTGGTGGCCGTGCTGATTGTAGTGTTCATGGCCATGTTTATTCCTGCCAGAAGGACGGTTCAGTCCGCCCTGACTATTCGTGAAGCGGACCGCATCGTCCACGCCCTGACGGCGGAACTTGGAGAACTCCGCAATTCCGAGCGTGCCGCGTCCAACGCCAGAAAGTCTTCCTCCTCCAAATATGTTTCCGCTTTTGACAAGGCGTTTTACTGGATGCAGTTCACGTCCAGGCCCGCTACGACCATTCTTGTTTACAATTACAGGGCGGATTTGACCAAGGGGGCCCGCAAAGACGGAACTCCCCAGCCCTGGCTGGAGGATGGCGGAAGCATTCCCGGCAAAAATACTGCGGTGGTGACAGGGGTCTGCCTGGCGAACAACAAAGAGCGTTGGGATGATTTCAAGGCCCTTGTCGGTCCCGTCTTCGCCGTGCGCATGACCCAGCTGGTAGTGGAGCGCATGGATTCAAGCTCCTACGGGTACAAGCTGGCTCCCAAGTACGGGACGATTTATAATCCTTACAACCGCGGCAAGGTGATTAAGGAACCTTCCCTGTATGTTTATACGCCGGAGAAAGGCGGCGGCCTGAATTTGCCGTGGGGGGCGGAAGTCCTGTACCAGGCGGAGTTCTTCCAGCTGTTGAATACGGACCCCGAGCGTTTACAACATCTGACGTGGGAAAATTTAAAGACTCCCGTGTTTACGCGCAATCTCGCTTTCCGCCGTTAGCGGGCATTATCTGAAGACCTCTGAAAAAACATGAAGACATTTGCCAAAATCAAATCCGGCGCGTTCACCCTGATTGAGCTCCTGGCAGCCATGACCATCACTACCGTGCTGGTTCTGGTAATTGTGGCCCTGACTTCCCGCGGGGTGGATATCTGGAGATGGGTGCTGCAGGATGTGCGGACCACGACGCTTGCCCGCACGGCCATGGATACCATGACCAAGGATTTTGAAAGCATGCAGTTCCGTTCCGGGAATCCCTTTGAGTGGATGCTGGTGCAGCGGGACAGCGATTTGGTTTCCCGTGCGGGAAAGACCAAGGTTTCCAGGAAAAAGGGCCGCTCCTCCTCCCTGAATGAAGCCCGCGTGAACCTGATGACCATGGGGCCGGAAGGCGCCAAAATCACGAATGCCTCCCAATTGGTTTTCTTTACCACGGCTACGGACCGCAATCCGGCCAAGTCCAGCATGGACATGCGGAATGACCGCATCATCGGTGATGTGAATTGCGTGGGGTACAAGCTTCTTTACCGTGACCAGATTCTGGACCAGGATGCTACAGCGGAGTCTGACGGTTTTCCCGTTTATTCCCTGTACCGCAACTTAATCAGCGCGGAGGATACCGTGCGTAACCTTCTGGGCCAGCAGGATCTATGGTCCGCTTATGCACGGTACCAGCAGGATGAAACCGTCCCTTCCAACTTCCTGGTGGAGAATATTGTGGAAATGACGCTGATTTTTGAAGTGGATTACCAGAAGAAGATCGGCAATTCCGGCAGCAACAAATCGGACAAGGATGCCTCGCAAAGAGCATCCGTGCTGGTTCCAGTCATGACTACGGGCGCCAACCGTCTCGGCTCCTGCACCCAGATGGATGTGTATGGCAATCGCCTGGACATCATAGGCAGCAGCGTGAATATTGATGATTTGAAATCCGGCCGCGTTACTGCCGTGACAATTTCCATGACGGTGGTGACGGATGAAGGCATGGCTCTTGTGGACCAGATCCGGCAGAAAAAGCGTCCCGCTCCTTCTCCTGAAGAATTTTTCGAACGTTATACCCGGTCTTTCACCCAGAGGATTGCATTGCCGATGAACCGTTAGGCCTGTATCCGGGAAACCCGGGAGGGCGGAACGTCCGCTGTTGCTTTTTGCCTGGAGCGTTCCTGCCATTAATTGTTCTGTAGTTGCCATATGTTGGGTTTCACAAATATCGTCGGCAATTTATCCCCTCTGCCGGAATTAGTGCTGTGGCGCGATCCTGTTGCCAGAAGCGGGGAGGAAGCCATGGCCGTGGACGAAGCTCTGCTGGGATGGGGCAGGAAGCCTGTGCTGAGGGCGTACCGCTGGGCGGAACCGACCGTGACTTACGGTTATTTTGATGAGGAGGCCACGGCGCGTGCCATTTTTCCGGGTGAGGAGCTTCATTTTGTCCGCCGCTGGACAGGGGGGGGGATTGTAGACCATCGGCAGGATATTCCCTTTACTCTGGCCATGCACCGCAAGGGAGAAAAAGAGCGTCCTTCCAGCGCGGTTTTGTACCGTTGGATTCATGGGGCGCTGGCCCGCGTCCTGAGGGATTGCGGGGTGGAGTGCGTGATGCTGGACGGGGATGCCCCGGACGGGGGGCGGGCCTGTTTTTCCAGCCCCGTAACGAGTGATCTTGTCCTTCCCGGCGGGGAAAAACTGGCTGGCGGCGGCCAGAGAAGAGTCCGCGGAGGCGTTCTTCACCAGGGGAGCATCCAGAATTGTCTTCTCCCTTCCGGATGGGATGAATTGCTGGCCGCCCGCCTGGCGGAAAAGCATTCCCTGTGCGTGGACGCGGAATTGTTCCCCGGCATGAATGCCCGCGTGGAGGAACTGCTGGCTTCCAAATACCGTACGGAAGCATGGCGTTCCGGCGTACGGCATGGGCGTCCGTCTCAGCCACGGTAATTCCCCCCCTCTTTTTTCTTTCCGATGAATTATCTTCCAGATCCCGGCCGCTACAGCCACGCAGCCTACCGCCGCTGCGGGCGCAGCGGGCTGCTGCTTCCTCCCGTTTCCCTGGGGCTTTGGCATAATTTTGGCGCTGCGGATGATTTTGAGAACGCCCGTCGGCTTATTCACGGCGCGTTTGATGCCGGTATCACGTATTTTGACCTGGCGAATAATTACGGTCCTCCTCCCGGTTCGGCGGAAGAATGCTTTGGCCGTATTTTCATGCAGGATTTGTCCCGTTTCCGTGATGAACTTGTTATTGCAACCAAGGCGGGGCATCTGATGTGGCCCGGCCCGTATGGGGATTGGGGATCCCGCAAACACATGCTTGCCAGCCTGGACCAGTCCCTTTCCCGCATGAAGCTGGATTATGTGGATATTTTCTACGCGCACCGGCATGATCCGGAAACTCCCCTTGAAGAAACGGCGGGAGCCCTTGTTACGGCGGTTCGCTCCGGAAAGGCCCTGTATGCCGGTATTTCCAAGTTCCCGGCGGAACAGGCCAGGCAGATGTGCTCCATGCTTGGGGAGGCCGGCGTTCCGTGCCTGGTGCATCAGATCCGGTACAATATGTTTAATCGGGAACCGGAGAAATCCGTTTTTCAGGCTGTTCGGGAAACGGGTACCGGGTGCGCCGCTTTCTCTCCCCTGGCCCAGGGGATGTTGACGGACCGTTATCTGGAAGGCATTCCCGAAGATTCCCGCGCGGCGGGTTCCTCCGTCTTTTTAACAAAGGAGCGGGTTCTTCAGCATGGGGATAAAATTCGCCGTCTGGCCGCCCTGGCCCGGAGCCGGGGCCAGAGCCTTGCCCAGATGGCTCTGGCCTGGGTGCTGAAAGATCCCGTAGTGACCACGGCCCTGATTGGAGCCAGCCGCCCCTCGCAAATCAGGGATTGCCTGAAAGCACTGGATAGTGCGCCGTTTACGCCGGAGGAGCTCTCTCTGATTGACGCAGATGCGGATAGATAGGCGCTGTTTTTCCCGTGGTGCTGGTCTTTCTGCTGGAAGGGGCATTTCCCGTTCCGGACACAGGTTTTTTCTTGGAGTAAAGTAGAGCTGGTGTTATGTTTTTACTACTTTAATTTAAAGTGTACTGACAATGATAACCATCCAGGATTTATTTTGGCTCATCCCATCGGCTTCCGTGCTGGCCCTCATTTTTGCGGGCATCTTTTTTTACCGCATGAAAGCGCAGGATGAGGGGAACGAGGTCATGAAAATGATCGCCCGGCATGTCCGCAGCGGCGCCATGGCCTACCTGCGGCAGCAGTATAAGATTGTCGCCATTTTCTTTGTGCTCATTACTGTTGTCTTCGCTTTTCTGGCCTACTGCCTCCACATTCAGAACCCCTGGGTTCCCTTCGCTTTCATTTCAGGCGGCTTTTTCTCCGGTCTGGCCGGCTACATCGGAATGAAGACGGCTACGTATGCTTCCGGCCGCGTGGCGAATGCCTGCCGCCATTCCCTGGATGCCGGGCTGCAAATAGCTTTCCGCTCGGGCGCCGTGCTAGGCCTGACCGTCGTGGGCCTTGCCATGCTTGATATCGGTGCCTGGTACTGGGTTCTGGATTGGTTTTACGGGGACATGGAGCTTTCCATGCGCCTGGTCGTCATTACTACCACCATGCTGACGTTCGGCATGGGGGCTTCCCTCCAGGCGCTGTTTGCCCGTGTGGGCGGCGGCATTTTCACCAAGGCGGCGGATGTAGGGGCCGACCTGGTGGGGAAGGTGGAGGCCGGCATTCCGGAGGACGACCCCCGCAACCCAGCCACCATTGCGGATAACGTGGGCGATAACGTGGGGGACGTGGCCGGCATGGGGGCGGACCTTTACGAATCTTACTGCGGTTCCATTCTGGCTTCCGCCGCTTTGGGGGCGGCAGCTTACATGGCCGTTCCTGAAATGGCGATCAAGGCCGTCCTTACGCCCATGCTGATCGCCGCCCTCGGCACCATTCTTTCCCTGTTGGGCGTGTACGCGGTGCGCGTGAAGCGCGGCGCTTCCCAAACGGAGCTGATGGCAGCCCTGAACCGCGGCATCAACTTGAGTTCCTTCCTGATTGCCATTGCTTCCGCATTCCTGCTCCAGCTCATCGGCCTGGATAACTGGGCCGGCATCTGGGGGGCCATCGTCACCGGCCTGGCGGTGGGCATCGTCATCGGCAAGAGCACGGAGCATTACACCTCCCATGATTCCTATCCCTGCCGTAAAATCGCCCACAGCGCGAAGACGGGGCCGGCCACCGTCATTATTTCCGGCATCGGCATCGGCATGATTTCCACCTGCATTCCCGTAATTACTGTCGTCGTGGGCACTGTGCTGGCTTACGGCCTGGCTTCCGGGGACTGGCATTTCACCGGGGTGGAAATGAGCAAGGGGCTGTATGGCATCGGCATTGCCGCCGTCGGCATGCTTTCCACGCTGGGCCTGACATTGGCGACGGACGCTTACGGCCCCATTTCCGACAACGCCGGGGGTAATGCGGAGATGAGCAAGCTGGACCCGGAAGTGCGCCGCCGCACGGATGCCCTGGATGCCCTGGGCAACACGACCGCCGCCACGGGCAAGGGATTTGCCATCGGTTCCGCCGCTCTGACGGCATTGGCGCTTCTGGCCTCCTATATTGAAGAATTGAAAATTTCCATCCTTCACTGGAGTGAGGCCACGGGCAATACCATTTACAAAATTAATGATGCCGTGAGTGTGGAGGTTTCCAAAATCTCCACTGCTTCCCTGTCTGATTTCATGGGCTATTTCCAGGTAACCCTGATGAACCCGAAGGTGCTCATGGGGCTCTTCGTGGGGGCCATGATGTCCTTCATGTTTTGCGGGCTGACCATGAATGCCGTTGGCCGCGCCGCGGAAAAAATGGTTAAGGAAGTGCGCCGCCAGTTTAAGGAAATCAAGGGAATCCTGACCGGAGAGGCAGAACCGGATTACGTGCGCTGCGTGGAAATTTCCACGGCGGGAGCGCAGCATGAGATGATCTGGCCGTCCGTACTGGCGGTTATCACCCCCATCTGCATGGGTATCGTTTTCGGCGTTCCCGGCGTGTTCGGCCTGCTGGCCGGCGGCCTGGCTTCCGGCTTTGTGCTGGCCGTATTCATGGCTAATTCCGGCGGAGCGTGGGACAATGCCAAGAAATATATTGAGCAGGGCCATGTGGGCGGCAAAGGCTCGGAAAGCCATAAGGCAGCCGTTATCGGCGATACGGTGGGCGACCCCTTCAAGGATACGTCCGGCCCGTCCCTGAACATCCTGATCAAGCTCATGAGCATGGTGGCTATCGTCACCGCCGGCGTGAATATAGCCGTGACCCTGTTCTAAACAGAAAGATTCTTTCACGGAAAACGGAGGGAGTCCGCAAGATTGGCGGACTCCCTTTTTTTCTGGCTGAAGGGAACCGTCCACTGGTGAGCGGTTTTTTAATTTCCGCTTCTTTCAAAGGCTCTCTGAAAGACTGTTCCTAATAGGGGGGAGGGGGTAAGTATGATTTTTTAAATCATATTTTTATTTGTATCAGATTTTATTTTTATTATTATAAAAAATAACAAAATGACTGACAGAATAGACCAGCTGGCTTTTTCTTCCTTCCGGTTTTTATTCTGCTGTCTGGCAGTTTTTTCCGGAGTTGTTCCCTTGTGGGCCTCGGATGGCCCGGATGATGACATGAAGGAGACGGAAGAGGAAGCCTGCGGCCCCCTCCAGATTAAATCTCAGACAGAGTTGTGCTCTGCGGATTATTATATCAAGGGAGGAATTGAACAGGACAAGGAAGACGATAGAAAAAGAAAAAATATAGGAGTCGGGGAGAATATCTCCTTTCTTCTGATCGGCAAGCCCAGGGGAGATATCAAGGAACTTATTTGGAGTATCAAGGGAGACGGATTTCAACCGACAGATAATGAGTCATTTAAAGGTGAACAAAAGATCGCCCTGAGCGCCAGAAAAGATTTAACCAAAGATACCCGCGTCACCATTACAGCCAAAACCGGTGAAGGCAAAGAAGCTAAAATCACCGTCAATATCAGGATTCCCAAGAAGATAACGAAGGAAAAATATGAGGGACACATGGATTTGGGAGATGGCTTTTCCGCCAATACGGCCGATCTTAAAATATCCAAGGGGGAACACGGTGTCTGGGGATTTGTTAAAGTGACGCTTTTTCCTACTGACGTCAGTTTTAAGGGAGTCAAGGTGATTGAGCGGGATGGGGGACTCATGTGGGAAGGAAAGAACGGGACTCCCCCGCGGCCTCAACCGGAACTGGCAGCCGAGCATGTAACCTGCAACATGGCCGCTCCCATTCAGGATAAAAATAATTTTTATGATATGGTAGGGGACAATCGCAATATTGAGGAAGTTCTTGAAACGATTCGCCGGTCCAAACATAATCCTCAACAATTTTGGTTTGTATGCAACTTCCATATTCATTGGGGAAAGGGAGGGAAAGGCAGTGAACAACAGGATTCCATTTTTTTAGGAACGACAATCAAAAATACCGTATTGAAGCCATTGATCAAAATACCACAAAAACGGTTGTTGAGAAATTCGGCATCACCTTTACAAGAACCAGCAATGAGGATTAAAAAACAATGAACCTGTTACCTCCTTTATGCGCATGTGCCGTCTGCCTGATGATCGGGAAGGGCAATCAGGCATATTCCGATTTTCCCCTGGAGAGCCCGGCGTGCATCGACCAGTACAAACAGCCGTCCGCAACCATTCGGGAACTCTCCGGTTTGCTGAAGGACATGCGGCTCAAATCCTTCTATAACGGGGCCAGGAAACATACGCTCACCTTTAGTTTGACGACACAGGATAACATTGATACCGTGCTGAAAGAGAAAATATGGCATTGTTATCTGGTAGCCTCGGCACCCCTTTTTACCTACAAAACGTACCGGGAAATCGAGCCGGATGTTGATATGGGCGATGATAGGGCTGATATTCACCACAAATCCAGAGTCTGCCTCCTCATGGAAAAATATATCGGCCTGGTCCGGAAGACGAATAAAATCAAGGAACCCGTTAAAAATCAGATCATCCGGCGCCTGTTTCTTCCCTATTACGCGCGCATCCTGAAACAGTACAAAAACGCGCAGGAGCCCAATCCCTACCAGAGGGATGCCCAGGGAAATCCCGTCCCTCCCCTTTCCGACAAGGAAAAGGAATTCCGGAAGCGTGAGATAGAAAGAATCAAACGTCTCCCCGTTCAGGAAGTCCTCAAACTGATGCGTGAAGGTTCAAGCCACCGTTCTTTTATCGAGACGAGAAATGAAGTATTTGGAGACGAAGTCAAGCATCTTGAAAAAGCCTTGATGAAACTGCTTGTTTCCGAATTCCCCGGTCAATACGGCAAGGTTGAGAATTTTATTCTGGAAGCCGGATATTCAAAAGAAGACATCCCCGGTTTGATTGACCGCACCGTGGGCAGGGACGAAAAGACGGATTTCCTTTATAAAGGGAAACATCGTCAGAAACATGACAAGCTCTACAGGAAAAAGAAGTGATGGTGTCCAGTCCCGAATGTTTAAGACGTTCTTTCTCCCTTTTCTTTTTGTGAAGAGATATGCCGGAAACCGGGGGGAGTGAAGAAGGCTCGAGTCCGATGGCAAGGCTTGCAATAACCGGTTTCTAGAAAGGGAATTCTGGATTCGTAAAAAAGGAAAAGAGAAACGTGCTGCGCCAGTTGGCAGCTCCGTTCCGCCGGCGGGAGTGGGGCGGGCGGTTCCTTTGGAAGTTTGGAAGCGCCGGAGAGGCGTCGTGTTTTCTCTGGGCAGATTGAGAAGCCAATACGGTTTTTTCGCCATTGACGGAAAGTTTTTTTGACAAAGAAGGGGCAGAGGAGTAATAAACGCGCAGATGCATTTCAGCACAGTACAGCCCTTTTTTAGCAAGAACCGTTATTATGGCAACGGCTATTGGTGGCGCGTACCCATGTCCGGACGGGGGAATCCCGAGGTGCAGTAATAGCATTCAGCTATGACCATTTTTCAAGAACTGCTTTGATTCCTCCGAGAGTCAAAGCAGTTTTTTTATTTTCAACTTACATCATCATCCATGCAAACACCATCCATGATCACTCTCCAACAGCGCAGCCGCCGCCTGAGCGCCGATCTGGAGACCCCTATCAGCCTGTTTCTGAGCCTGACTCAGAACAAAATTCCCGGACTTCTGCTGGAAAGCGCGGAAGTGGACGGCAGATGGGGGCGCTACAGCATCATCGCCTGCGATTATCTGATGACCGTTTCCTGTGTAGACGCCAGGCTTTCCCTTTCCATCAAAGACGACCGTCTGGCTTCCCTGAAGGAGCTGGAAGGCATGCCTTACCTGGATGGACTGCGCTCTCTGATGCAACGTCTGGAGCTGGTGGGGGACGATATGAGGCAGGCTCCCATTACACGGGCTCTGTACGGCTATTTCGGGTATGAAACCGCCGCCCTGTTCCAGCCCAGGCTGGCGCAGGCCATTCCGGCTTCTTCCGCAGAGTCCTGCCTGGTGCTGGCCGGCACCGTGATTGTTTTTGACCATTTGTACAATCGCCTTACCCAACTCAGCCTGGGTGAACACCGGGATTTGCCCCATGCCCCGCTCCATGGGGCGGAGGAACCTTCCGTCGGGGAAGTTTCCCGCACACCGGACCAGGCAGCCTACATGAAGGGGGTAGAGCATATCAAGGAGCTGCTGCATGACGGAGAAGCCATCCAGGTGGTGCTTTCCTCCCAGGCTTCCGCGGAGTTCCACGGAGACGCTTTCATGCTGTACCGCCGCATGCGCAGCATTAATCCTTCCCCATACATGTTTTTCATGCGCCTGCCGGAGGTGACGCTGTTCGGATCTTCTCCGGAACTGATGGTGCGCTGCACAGACGGCAAGCTTCAGCTTTCACCCATTGCCGGAACGCGCAGGCGCGGCAGGGATGACGAGGAGGATGCCGCTCTGGCTGCCGATCTCCTGAAAGATCCGAAGGAATGTTCGGAACATGTCATGCTGGTGGATCTGGGGCGCAACGACCTGGGCCGTGTCGCCAAGCCCGGTTCCGTGAAACTGGAACGCCTGATGGAGATTGAACGTTTTTCCCATGTGATGCATATGACTTCCCGCGTGACCGCCCAGGTGAACGACGGATTGGACGTCTTGGACATTCTTGGCGCTGCCTTCCCGGCCGGGACGGTTAGCGGAGCCCCCAAGGTGCGCGCCATGGAAATCCTGGCGGAGGAAGAGCCTCTGCCGCGCGGACCGTACGCCGGATGCATCGGATGGCTGGGGTTGGACAAAAACGGCGTCCACATGGATTCCGGCATCACCATCCGCAGCATGTGGGTGAAGGATGGGCGCATCCACTGGCAGACGGGAGCCGGCATCGTATATGATTCCGATCCGGCCGCGGAATGGCAGGAGTGCATGAACAAGGGTAAGATTATTGACGTTATTTTGAAAGGAGAAGACCATGTTTCTGTTCATTGATAATTACGATTCGTTTTCGTGGAATCTGGTGCAGGCGTTTTATGCCCTGGGACGCAAGCCCGTGGTGCATGCGAATGACGATCCTCGTATTCTGGAACTGGCGACCAGCCCGGAGCTGGAAGCCGTGTGCATTTCCCCCGGCCCCAGCCATCCGCGCAACGCCGGGCTGTGCCTGGAGTTCCTGAAACGCCTCCCCGCTTCCGTTCCCGTGCTGGGCGTGTGCCTAGGACACCAGCTTCTGGGCTACTTCGCCGGGGCGGAGGTTTCCCGCGCTCCGTATGTCATGCACGGCAAGAGTTCCGACATCATCCATGACGGCGCGGGGCTGTTTTCCGGGCTTCCCAATCCCATGACCGTGGGCCGCTACCATTCCCTGGTGGTCCAGTCCAAGGAGGACGAGCCGAATCCCCGCTTTACCGTTACTTCCCGCGGGCCGGAAGGGGAAGTCATGGCCCTGCGCTACAATGACCGTCCGTGGGTGGGCATCCAGTTTCATCCGGAATCCATCCTGACGCCGAACGGGCTTCAGCTTCTGGGCAATTTCCCGGATAACGTCGTGCCTTCGGGGCAGAAGGAAAAGCGCATCAGCCGCATTCTGGACGCCCTGGCCGCCGGACAGGACCTGACGGCGGATATGGCTGCCGCAGGCTTTGCGGACATCATGGATGGCCGCATGACTCCGGCCCAGGCGGGCTGCTTTTTGATGGGGCTCCGCATGAAAGGGGAAACCCCGCTGGAAATGGCCCACGCCGTGGGCATTGCCCTGGGCCGCGCCAACCGGGTGGAAGGTTTGGAAGGCGACTGCATTGACGTGGTAGGCACGGGGGGAGACGGCCGCAACTCTTTCAATTGCTCCACAGCCACGGCTCTGACGCTGGCCGGAATGGGATACAGGGTGGTGAAGCACGGCAACCGCGCCGTGTCCTCCTCCTGCGGTTCTGCGGACGCTCTGGAAGGCCTGGGATTCCCGCTGGACGTAGCTCCGGAAGATGTCCGGCGCCTGTTGGACGAGCGGAACTTCGCTTTCCTGTTCGCGCCTAATTTTCATCCTTCCTTCCGCAATGTAGGCCCCATCCGCCGGGAGCTGGGCATCCGCACCCTGTTCAATCTGCTGGGTCCCCTCATCAACCCGGCGCGTCCCACGCACATCCTGCTGGGTGTGGCCCGTCCGGAACTCGTCGAGCTGCTGGCGGAAACGCTCCGCCAGTCCCACATCCGCAAGGCTGCCGTAGTATATGGCGCCGGGGGATATGACGAGGTGACGCCGCTGGGGCCCACCAAGATGATGATCATCCACAACGGCAGGCTGACGCCCATGTCCCTGGATCCCCTGGATTACGGCATCCAGCCCTGCAATCCGGAGGAACTGGCCGTTCATTCCAAGTCGGAAGCCGTGGACGTGCTGAAAAACATCCTGGCGGGGAATGGCCCGCGTGCCATGATGGACATGGTGATTCTGAATGTGGGGGTAGCCATGTTCCTGCTGGAGGAGCACATGGACCTGTCCGTCTGCATGGCGAAAGCACGGGAAGCCGTCTGCGCCGGCATAGGAAGGAGAACGCTTCATGCTGCTTGACCGGTTCCGGGAAGCCAAGGCGGAGGAAATAGCCCTGCTCACGGACATGGCCTCCCGCCGGGAACTGCCGCGCCCGTGGAAGGGGCACCGGCCGGATTTCCTGAAAGCCATTGCGGAACCGCCGGACGGGCAGCCCGTGGCGGTCATTGCGGAGTTTAAGCAGTCCTCTCCGTCGCGCGGTGTCATCGCCACCGGGCTGAAACCGGAGGAAGTGGCTGAACAATACGCTGCGGCAGGCGCCTCCTGCATCTCCGTGTTGACGGAAGAACAGTTTTTCGGCGGCCGCATCGGATATTTGGAACGCATGAGCCGCGCCGGGCTTCCGCTTCTCCGCAAGGATTTCATTTTTCATCAGCTTCAGGTGATGGAGACGGCTTCTACGCCGGCTTCCGCTTTGCTGCTCATTGTCCGTCTGACGCCGGATGCACGGACGCTCCGTGTTCTCAGGAAGCAGGCGGAGGCTTACGGCATGCACGCCGTTGTGGAAGTGTTCGACGCTGCGGATCTGGAAATTGCCAGGGACTCCGGCGCGCGCATCATCCAGGTAAACGCCCGTGACCTGGACACATTGAAAACGGACAGGCAGGCCTGCCTGGACATGGCGAAATTCCGCCGTGAGGGGGAGGTGTGGATCGCCGCCAGCGCCATGAACGCCGGGGCTCATCTCAGGGAAGCCGCGGAAGCGGGGTTTCAGGCCGTACTGATGGGAACAGCCCTGATGGACGGAGGAAGGCCGGGTGAAAAACTGGCGGCAATTTTAGAAGAAACGATATGAAGAAGCATTCATTTGCAATCAAGGTGTGCGGAATTACCCGCCAGAGCGATTTATCAACCGCCATGGGGATGGGGGCCCATTTCTGCGGCTTCATCTTTCATCCCGGAAGTCCGCGTTATATTGCGCCGTCGCGCGCGGCGGCCCTGGACTCCGCCCTGATCCGCCGCGTGGGCGTTTTCGTGAACCAGAACGCGGAGGAAATCATGGATATCATGAAAACGGCCCGTCTGGAATTCGCCCAGCTTCATGGCGCCCATTCTCTGGACTGCGCGCGCCGCATCGGTCCGGAAAAAGTGATCCGCGTATTGTGGCCGGACCGGTATGAATCCGTAGATGCCCTGCAAAGGGAAATGGAGCTATGGGCGGACAGCTGCGCCTGGTTTCTGCTGGATGCCGGCAGCCAGGGCGGCGGCCACGGCGTTTCCCTTGACTGGACCTCCCTGGCGTCTCTGAGTTCCCCCCGGCCCTGGTTCCTGGCGGGCGGCCTTTCCTCCGCCTCACTGAACAGGGCGTTGGAACAATGCTCTCCGGACGGCATAGACCTGAACTCCGGCGTGGAAGCTATCCCCGGCCAGAAAAGCCCGCAAAAACTGCTGGCGGCCCTCAAACCACTCACCCCTTACACTCCTTACCACATCGCATGAAGAAAGAAGGATATTTCGGCAATTTCGGCGGCCGCTTCGTTCCGGAAGCGCTGCGCCCCCCGCTCATGGAGCTGGAGGAAGCCATGGACTCCATCATGCCGTCCCGCGAGTACCGGGATGCGCTTCAGGATCTGCTGGTCAATTACGCGGGCCGTGAAACTCCCCTCACGTTCTGTCCCCACCTTTCGGAAAAACTGGGCTTCCGCCTGTGGCTGAAACGGGAGGACCTGCTGCACACCGGAGCCCACAAAATCAATAACGCCCTCGGCCAGGCCCTTCTGGCCAAAATGATGGGGAAAACGCATCTTATTGCGGAAACCGGGGCGGGGCAGCACGGCGTGGCTACGGCTACGGCGGCCGCCCGGCTTAAAATGGACTGCACCATCTTTATGGGCGCAGAGGATGTAGAACGCCAGTCCATGAACGTTATGCGCATGAAATTGCTGGGAGCGACGGTTTTTCCGATTGAGAGCGGTTCCCGCACGTTGAAGGATGCCATTAACGAGGCTCTCCGCTACTGGATTTCCCATCAGGCGGATACTCTGTATTGTTTCGGTACGGCGGCGGGCCCCCATCCGTTCCCCACATTGGTCAGGCAGCTTCAATCCGTCATTGGGCGGGAGGCCCGCGCCCAGATGCTGGAGCGTGCAGGCAGGCTGCCGGATGTGGTGGTGGCATGCGTGGGCGGCGGCTCCAATGCCATCGGCATGCTTCACCCCTTTGTGGAGGATGAAGGCGTCCGTCTGGTAGGGGTTGAGGCGGGAGGCACCGGTGAGCCCGGCTGTTATAACTCCGCCCCCATCAATCTGGGCAGCCCCGGCGTGCTGCACGGTCATGTGACCATGCTGTTACAGGATGAGAACGGGCAAATACAGCCGTCCCATTCCATTTCCGCCGGGCTGGACTATCCCGGGGTAGGCCCGGAACATGCCTATCTGGCGGAAACGGGCCGTGTCCATTACGGTGTGATTTGCGACGCCTCTGCTTTAAACGCTTTCCGGACGCTCACCAGAGAGGAAGGAATCATTCCTGCGCTGGAATCCTCCCATGCCGTGGCCTGGGTGCTGGACCATGCGGAGGAACTGCCGCAGGGGGGGGACGTCCTGGTCAATCTCTCCGGCCGCGGAGACAAGGACCTGGGAATCGTTAAAAAATATTTGAATCTTTAAGCCGCATTCTTCCATGAATAATATGCAGAAATCACCGTTGCAGAAAGCCGTGGAGAGGGCCCATGCCCTCGGCAGGCGTGCCGTTATCCCTTTCATTACCGCCGGATTCCCGGACAAGGAATCCTTCTGGACGCACTTGTCCCGTATTGACGAAGCCGGGGCGGATATTATTGAGATAGGAGTTCCCTTCTCGGATCCCGTAGCGGACGGCCCGGTTATTGAACAGGCATCCCGGGATGCCCTGGCCCGCGGCGTCAGCCTGAAATGGATTCTGGACGGCCTGAAAGCCCGTAAGGGCGGTTTTTCAGCCGAACTGGTGCTGATGGGATACGTAAATCCCTTTTACCGGTATGGCCTGAAACAGCTTGCCCTGGATGCGGAGGAGGCGGGCGTCAGCGGTTTCATTGTACCGGATATGCCGCTGGAGGAATCCGGAATGTTCCGGGAGGCTTTCAGCCCCCATGGCCTGACGCTTGTCACTCTGGTGGCTCCCAATACTTCCGTGGAACGCATGCGGGAATACAAGCCTTATACTTCCGGCTTCGTTTATGTGGTCTCCGTGCTGGGAACCACCGGTGGGAAAGCCAACCTGGAGCGGAGCGTTACGGAAACCATGCGCCGTGCCCGGTCCGTTTTTGATGTGCCGCTGGCGCTGGGCTTCGGGCTTCAGACGCCGGACCAGCTGGAGACGCTGCCTGAAGATGCCCGGCCGGATGCCGCCGTGCTTGGGAGTGCTCTGCTCAGGCACATTGGAGAAGGGAAGGACGCCGGAGAATTTTTGGAAAAATGGACCAGAGGTTGAACTGGATGTTTCTCTCTGGTTTTTAAGGATGGGCCTGCACAACTTATTGTGCAGGCCATTTTTATTTTATCTGGTAATGAACGGATAAAATACGGATTCGCAATCCGCTTCACTTTTATTCACATATTATTCAATTTTTAACAGAATTATTATATTGATAATGAATATGTTACATATCTTTAACATAATCTGCTGGCGGGAATCCCGGATTTTTTTGACGGAGAAAACGTTCCGGGTATTCCGGAAAACCGTTGTAACTGATTCTTTTCCTTTGACAGCGGATTGCGAATTCCTTATTTATATTCACAATCATATTTCCCTTGCCGTGTTGTGGGAAAGGCTCTTATTTGTTCATTAAATACCTAATTATCAAACGTTTCATGAAATTACACCTCCCTTTGAATTTATTGGCTGCCCTGATGACCTCCTTTTCCGGAGTAACGCTTGGCACCGCCACGCTGGCAGGAGTTTCTGGTCTTTTGGTGACAGCATCACAGTCTTATGCGGCGGATGTCGCCTTTGACGGAACCCAGGTGAATGTGGCGGCGGGAGGCTCGGCCTCCTATGATGTCGGTACTGTTACGGCTTCTACTACCTTGAATTTTGCCGGAGCCGGTACGGCCTCAATCACCAATTTGAACGGGACGGCTCCGGAAGCCATCCTGACGGTAAACCGGGTGGCCAACGGGGGCGCCAGCCTTTCCACCCTGACATTGAACGGGGCAGGCACTTTCAACGGAATCATTTCCCTTTATTCCAACACGACGGGGGGATCTCAGAACAACATCCTGAACCTCAACCATGCGCAGGCCGCCCAATACGCCACGATCAAACTGGGCGGTTACGGTTATACGACGGGTGCTTCCGTCCTGAAAGCCGGCGTGAACACTTCCATCAGCAAGCTGGAGCACAACAATGCCGCGGCTTTGATCACCGGGGAGGGGACCACGCTGACCATCACGGGGGATTCTTCCTCTTACGGCGGCAGTTTCGGCGGCACCGTAACGGTGGACTATACGGGGGGAGGCACTTTCACCCTGGGCAATTCCGACAAGAATACGGCGCTCTCTCCCGCGGCATCTCCGAACGCAACCCTGAAAATCAGCAGAGGCACTCTTTCCCTGTTCTCCGGAAATGTCACCTGGTCCCAAAAACTGGTCATGGGTGACGGTACCACACTGAATATTCAGGACGGACCTCCCGTGACGGGTGCTGCCTCCTACAATGCCGCTTCCATCAATAGCGGCGGTTTTAATTTTTCCGGAGCGGTGACTCTCGGCAGCGGCGTCAACCTGACATCCAGCTGGGGCAAGAATGTGAAGTTTTCCGGTGTTCTCACGGCGGCAAGCGGTTTTTCCATCAGCGGCGGCGCGAATGAATATACCTATTACAACCTGCTCAACACCGCCAATGAAATTGGAGGGACGATCGCCATTACGCGCAACTTTGCCTCTCTGGGCATCGGTGCTTCCGGCTCCCTTGGGACTGCCGCCGTTACTACTTCGGTCAACTCCCAGTACCTGACCTATTACGGCACTGCGGGGGATGCGGCGGATGTCATTGACAATTCCATCACCGGGGCAGGCAACTTCGTCGCCCAGTCGGGCTGGGTGCATCTTTCCGAGAACGTGGCGCTTACGGGAATCTATACCGTCAATTCCGGCGCCGTCCTCTCCAGGGCCGGTTCCATTAACGCCGCGCTTGCCGGAGGCCGACTGGATGCCGGCGCCGGAACCATGACTGTGACGGGACTGTCGGGAAACGGCACCATCTCCGCCTCTGAGGGAACCATGAATTTCCAGAACGCCTTCACAGTAGGGGAAACGATGGGCATCCTCGCCAACGGTTCCGGGACGATCACGGGCAATGTAACAGTGGATGGAGGCCGTCTGTATTATACTTCCATGGACAATGTCGGCAGCGTGCTGCAGAACGTGACGCTGACTTCCGGCCTCATTGATTTCTCCGGTTTTCAGGAATTTCAGGACTTGTTCGGTTCTGAAGCCCTGGTGAACACCTCCTATAACCTGGGCGTTGATTTGGGGAACGGCTTTACTCTGGCGGATGTTGACGAGTCCCTGTACACAATCAGCACCGTGGACGGAAAAACAGTCATCACGTTTACGGCTTCCGGCGCCCATGAGACCGTCTGGGACCCTGCCTGGGGGCTGGAAGAAGCTCCCTCTTCCGCAACAGGTACGCTGGTAAACCAACAGTCTTTGTCCCTGTACGGCATCCGGGCTTCTTCCATGCAGGAGGGGTTCGGTTCCGTGAATGCCGTCACCGGAACGGGAGACCTGACAGGAGTGACCCTGGCCGGCGGCTACTACAATACTGCCACCAGTGCCACGGCTACGGAAATCACCACCGGCATCTGGACGGATGTGCTGGGGGGCAATTACAATCTGATTATCGGCGGCAGCTATGCCAATAACTGGAGCGGCTCCGGCAAGTGGAACGTTACGGGAGACGTCCATACCCAGATTCAGGGGGACACTGCCGTCAATTGGGTTGTGGGAGGCAACTACAAGGACGGCCAGGCGGCAGGCATCACGGGAAACGTTTACGTATCCGTGGACGGGAATGCCGTCATCAAGGGCAGTTTGATAGGCGGCGGCACGGCAGCCCATAATTCCGTAAATAACCTTGACGGCAGCACGTACGTCGTCGTGCGCAGCATGCAAAGCGTCACGGACGAAACCATTTCGCTCAACTCCGTTGTCCGGGGCTTCATCATTGGCGGTAGCACTTATGAAGCCAATTCCTCGTCCCGTGCCGCCATTACCGGAAGCACCAATGTGACGATTGATTTGGGAACGGCCTCCGGCAGTTTTGTCAAGAGCATCGTGGGCGGTTCCTATTCGGGAGGTTCCGGGGCATATACGGTTGGAGGCGATTCCAGCGTCAACATTACCGCCGCCAGTGACGCCGTCTTTACCGGGGCTATTTACGGCGGCGGGTTCAGCTCATCAGGAACATCCACCGTCAGCGGCAATTCCAGCCTGACGCTGGATGGCGGTGCGTACACGGGTGCTCTTTACGCGGGTGGCGGAGGAACAGGGTCTTCCGTAAACGGGGACGCTACCCTTACCGTTAAGAAAGCAGTATTCCGGACGGGCAGCTCGCTGAATGCGTCGGGAGGCACGATAGGCGGCACCTCTTCCTTGCTGCTGGGAGGTTACGGCAATACGGCGGATCACGCCATTTCCTTCTCCAATACGGCTGTGACCGGTTTCGACATCGTGACCATGTTCCAGGATTCTTTCTTTACGGGGAATCTGAACATGACCGGTTCCAGCGTGCTGGCGCTGGCGGGAGGGGCAGGAACGGGAATCAATCTGGACGGCTCGTTCTCTCTTTCCGCTGAAGGGGAACTGAACCTGGATCTTTCCGAATTCGGAACCCTGACAGACGGCATGTCCGTCCTTTCAACTACGGGCCTGTCCAATATATCTTCCATTAAGGCTTCTTTTGCTGACGGCGTGGCCGGGTCCATCACCATTTCCGACAACGGCAAAGACCTTGTCTATACGGCGGGAACCCTCCTTTTGTGGGAGGGGGGTGAAAACGGCGTCTGGAGCGCGGAAAATGTCTGGACGGACGGCGGTGCGCCCGCCACATATGCGGATGGTATGGCGGTTTCCTTTGCGGACCAGGCCGGAGTCACTAACTCTGTCGTACAGTTGGATACTGAGGTTTCTCCAAGTTCCATGCTTGTCCGCAACTCCACCACCCGTTATGAACTGACGGGGACGGGAGAAATTACCAATACGGCCGTCACCAAGGAAGGCACGGGAACGTTGGTCCTCGGCACCTCTTCCATACTCGGCACGGGTACTACTGTGGCTGTGTCGCAGGGTGTTCTGGCATTCGGTTATGATACGGCCCTTCCCGGCACGGGGGTAACCTGGAATACCGGTTCCTTTTTGGGTGCGGCCAATGGAGCGACGGTGACGGTGGATTTGGGAACCGTCACTAACCCGGTATTCTCCCTTTCTCCGGATGCCAACTCTTTCATCACTCTGGCGACTCCGTCCGACATCGTTTTCGGCAATGCCATTACTGGGGAAGGAACTGTCCGGAAAACCGGCACGGGCTTGCTGAAACTGACGGGGAGCAACTCCGGCCACATCGTGGTGCAGGAGGGCAACCTCCAGATAGGGAACGGAACCTCATCCATCCGCTGGGGAAGCGCGGGTTCTTCCGTCACTCTGGAAAACGGCACGTCGCTGATTATTGCCGGCAACAGTTCGGGAACCTCCCACCATACCATCAACTCCGATTTGATTTTGGGAACAAACGCGTCCGACGCCGTTTCCCTGAAATGGGTGGACGCCTCCCAGGCAAGCGCCGCGGACTATCAGCATAGCTTCACCGGAACCGTTACCGTCAACGGGGCGGTCTCCCTGGTGGGCAGGGACAACTGGGCCAAGGAAATGGGCTTCACCGGAACGCTCACTGGAGCCGGTTCTCTGACTTACAGCCGCGGAGCGGGCGACGGCAGGTACAATTCCAACGGAAAGTTCATCATCAGCGGAGACGCTTCCGGATTTACCGGAATGATCACCATGAATGCTTCCAACGGCTATAGCGCCGGGCTGGATCTGCGCACTTCCATCTCTCAGGGTGGCGTCACCCTGACATCCGGAACGGACACGACCGGATTCGCTTTCATGCGCGTGCTGGGGGATGTTGAAATTGCCTCTCTGGACGGAACGGAAAATTCCCAGGTGGGAGCCGTAGGCGGTGCGCGCACGCTGACGGTGGGGGCCGGCACGTACAACGGCACGCTCACAGACCGTGGTGTTGCTCTTGGGTACGGAGCCACTTCCATTTCGTATGACGAATCCGGCGTCCTGTCTCTGACCAAGGTCGGCGAGGAAACGCTGACGCTGGGAGGAACGGTCAGCTACACGGGGCTGACGGATATTCAGGGGGGAACGCTCGCTCTTACTGCTTCCGGGGCTACGTCCCTGGGGAATATCACGATGGCGGCCAATACGCGGATGACGACTGCGGGCGCCCTGAACCTGGCGGCCAACTCTACGCTGACACTGGATATCAGCTCCGCCCTCGAAGTGGGCGGCGCTTTCGGGGCCGGAACGTTCAATCTTACGCTGAACGGGCTTGAAGGCATTACGGATGCCGGGGAATATACCCTGATTTCCGCCGCCAGCGGTCTTGATACCGCCAGCGCCGTCTTTAACTGGGCCGGATATACCGGGGACGAAACGCTGATTTATGAACTGGAGCAGACGGGAACATCCCTCAAGCTGGTAGTGACTTCCGCCGGGGACGTATGGATCTGGCAGGGAGCGGAAGGAGTGACCTGGAGCGATACGAACACGGGCGCCATGTGGGGCATTGAAGGTTCCACGGATACGGCTGCCGGGAAGAATCTGATCTTCAACAGTACCGGGGCGGGAACCGTCACTCTGTCCGGAGCGGTGAATCCTGCTTCCATCACAGTCAACAATGCTGCCGGCAGCGATTATGTCTTCGTTTCCGACGGCACCGGAAAAATCGCCCAGGGAACGCTGACCAAGCGCGGCGAAGGGAAGCTGGTCCTTAATTTGGACAACACGGGTTGGAACGGGGATATTTCCGTCCAGCAGGGCGAACTGGTAGCCCAGGTCGCCAATTCCCTGGGATCCGGAGCCATTACCGTTACGGGCGGCGTGCTCACTCTGGCTACGGCGGACGTTCAACCGGGAATGGGCATGATCAACCTGCAGGGCGGCCGCCTCAATTTGGCTTCCGGCTCTTTTGCCACGGCGTTTACCGCAGACAACATGACGTGGACGGGCGGTTCCATGACGCTGGGCGAGGAAGTGGCCGCCACCGTCGCCAAGGCTCTGGCCAATGGAAAAGCCGTGGAATTGGCGGACGGTTCCGTACTGACGGTCAGCGGGGCTAATGATAACTCGGCTCTGAACCTGAATGCCTCCGGTTCCGGTACCGTTTCCGTGGGACTGGGAACCAGCTATGGGGCCAATGTCCTGAATATGAGCACGGAATTTCAGGGGATCCTGTCCGTGACATCCGGCTATTTCCAATTGAATAACGTAACGATGGGGGCGGACGGCATCTTGAAACTGGCGGATTCCAACGTCCGTACGGAATGGAACGGAACAGCCGGAGGAACGTTTGCCAATGACGTTGTCTTTACGGGCAACCAGGTCTTTGCCACCAAGGATTTCACCTTCAGCGGCGATTTGAGCGGAACGGCGTTCTCCACCCAGGGAGCGGGCAATATTACCCTGGCGGGCGGCGTCAACCTGGACGGTCAGCTCAAGGTGCACCGCGGCACGGTTACCGTGAATTCCGCCGATGTGGCCAAGCTGGGGGACAGCATTGACATCCAGAACAACTCCACGCTGGCCTTTGCCCGCGATTTCTCCTACGGAGGCGTCATCAGCGGTACGGCCGGCAGCACGGTATCCGTAAACGCCGGAACGCTGGAACTCACCGGAGCGAACACCTTCCTGGGCGCACTCTCCATTGCGGGCGGCGCTACGGCGCGGCTGGGTGACGGAAGTGCTTGGGCCGGGTCCCTCTCCGGAGCCGGTTCCCTGGTTATTGACACTGCCGGAGAGATAACGCTGGCGGCCGGCAACACCGGGTTCACCGGTTCCACGACGCTCTCCGGAACGGGCACCGTCACCTTGGCGGGGGCCGACTCCCTGGGGTCCGGACGGGTCACCGTCAATAACGGTGTTCTCAATCTGTCCTCGCTGGATGCGGCCAACGTTATTCTGATTACGAAGGGAAGCCTGGCAAACGCGGAAGCCAAAACCGCCGGAAACGTGGAAGTGGCCGCTTCCGCCGGAACGCAGGGAGCCCTGAATACCATCAATCTGGGCGGCCTGTCCGGCTCCATGGTCGGCTCCATCGTCATGGAGGATTACTCCCGGCTTACAGGCGTTTCCGGTGCTCTGGACATGACGGGCAAGACGGTGACGCTGAAACTGGATTCCGGCAGCCTTACAGCGGGCGGAACTACCGGACAGGGCGTTATTGATGTGGACAGCCTGACGCTTTCCGCCGCCACAACAACCATCAACCTCAGCAACCAGGGTGTTCTGGACCTGCTTGCCGCCAACCGGGATTCCACTGACGGCGTAGGGCTTGTACTGACAACGGGAACCCTGGCTGTGGATAATTTCAAGCAAATCGGATTTTCTCCTCTCCTGGCTTCCCTCGGCTATACCGTGACGGAAGTCCTGGGTGCGGACGGGACGCTGATGGTCAGCGGCAATACGGATCTTGTCTATCTGGTGGACACCACCCCCAATTCAGACAACCCCAATATCAGCGATTACGCCGCGCTGGATCCCTACAAGGCTGTCGGCATTAATGGCACCACGCTTCATGTGAGCCTGAACGGGGCTCCGGAAGCCTCCCGGAACGGGGACGGCCTGAAAGTCAGCAACCTGGTTGGCAGCGACGGTGCGCTGACCGTGACGAATACGGCGGATGATGCGGCTTCCAACCACGCCGTGGTGGATCTGGTTCAGGATGTTGACGCCGGCGGCAACAGCTACGGCGGAACCATCAGCGGGGACCATGTGGATTTTGTCAAGAAAGGTGCGGAAACCCTCACCGTAGAAGGAAACTTCACCGGGAATGACTCCAGTCTCAGTTCCTCGGAGGGAAATATCATCCTGAACGGTGCAGGCAATAGCCTTACTACGCTGGAACTCGCGGGCGGAGACATAACGCTGGGCGGACGGAATGACGGCGCCTCCCGTGTAACCACGGTGGAAACGCTGGCTGCCGGCGCGGGAGGGGGAACCCTGAATTTGGGTAACGGAGCCCAGATGGTTCTTACCGGCCAGCAGGCCGGCAGCCATGTCACGGAAGTGACTATCTCCGGGGACGGTACGCTGACCTTGGGTGGTACGGGAACAGACTCCTCCCTGACACTGGGCAACGGCTCTTCCCTGAACGGTGTCCTGCTGGATATCCGTGAAGGGTCCGCCCTGTCCGCTGCAACCGGTTCCGTGAATACCGTTTCCGGACTGGAGGGCGGCGGAGCTCTGAAGCTGAGCGGTGCGGAAATGACGATCAGCTCTTCCGATTCCCATACCTTTACCGGTACTCTGGACGGGGCATCCGGAACGCTCAACGTCAAATCCGGCAACGGAAGCGTCCAGACTATCAAGGGTGCGGGCAATGCAGGTTATCACCTGAATGTGAGTGACGGCGGCGTGCTGACCCTGGCCGGAGCGGCAGGGGAGGGCGGCAATCCCGCCCAGGCTTCCTATCAGGGGATTACCGTGAACGGCGGCACGCTCAATATCGGCAGCGCAGACGATCCCAAAACCCAGCTGACGCTTGGCTCGGACGGCTTGAGCGTGACGGGGGACAGCACGGTGGCCATTACCACTTCCTCCACAACGGTGGACGGCCTGGGCAATCCCTTTGTCACCTCCAGCGGAAATATTACGCTGGGAGACGGGACGGGGGAAGTCACGCTGGTCATGAACAATCTGGATACCCTGGTTTCCGGGAGTTCGGAAACGCTGAATATGGAATTGTTCAAGACAACGGACGGCGCGCTGGTGTCCCTGGGTGACAATGTCACCCTCCAGGACATGATTCTTGGTTCCATGTATGAAAACCTGGAGCTGACCACCAATGACAGCATGACGGCCATCATTCTCACCGGTACGGCGCGCACGGAAAACATTTTCCGTGACTCTTCCCTGACGCGGAATGCCGCTACTGGAGCGGACATCCTTTGGAATTCCCGCTATCACATGGAGGAAGGCTCTGCCTTGCGCGATTTCTATACCTCTGTTCTTCTCTCCCAGAATTCAGGCGACTATTCCGGCGCCGCCCGCAAACTGGCCGCCGCCGCCGGCAGCACGGTTACCAGCCTGGGCATCGCCCAGCGCGACTCCCTGCGCGACCAGATGGGCTGGATACGCAACCGCGTGGCGCAGATGGGCGTTAACCCTGCATATGTCCATGAAGACATGCCCTACTTCCATATGTGGATGCAGGGAACCGGGTCTTATGCCAAGCTGGACACCAGGGGGGATGAAAGCGGCTACGAACTCACCACCTGGGGAGGCACGGTAGGCATGGACGTGGATATCAACGACCGCCTCACTGCGGGAGCTGCGTTTACTGCCAATTACGGAAGCCTGACGGCCAGCGCGGCGGATACGGCGGACGGAGACCTGGACAGTTACTATGTCAATCTGTTCGCCCGCTACCAGTACCGTAAATGGTCCCATCTGCTGATTCTGACGGGTGGCTGGAATGATGCCTCGCTGACGCGCACGGTGAATTACGGTACGGGGTCTTACCAGGCCCGCGGCAATACGACGGGAGCCGGTTTCGGCGCCATGTACGAGTTGGCGTATGACATCGCTCTCAATGAAGACAGGAGCGTGATTCTCCAGCCTTTGTTTAACGCTTCCATCGTGACGACCCGCATGGACGGCTATCGGGAAAGCGGTTCTGCCGGAAATGCCGGACTGAAGGTGGAAGACCAGGAACTGACTACGGCTGCTGTCGCTGTGGGTGCCCGGCTCTCCGGACTCATGGGGTCCAATGTCTTCGGGCGTGAGGCGCTGGGAGAAGTACGGGTGAACGTTTCCCAGGATATGGGAGACCGCCGCGGGCAGGCTAATGTGGGCTTCCTGGCAGATCCCTCCTATACGCGTCCGGTGTATGGCGCCAAGGTCGGAAGCACGGCCTTCCAGATTGGCGCGGGGCTGAGCGTTCCCGTGGGCACCCAGGGCGTCATTTTTGTGGACGGCAATGCGGATATCCGCAGCGGTTCCAGCTCCATCAACGGGAGTATCGGCTACCGCTACAACTTCTAAAGGAAAAAACGTCGGCCAATTGGAAAGCCGCTGCGGATGATTCCGCAGCGGCTTTTTTCATGAATGGGCGGGATTTCTTTAAGGATAACTTCAAGCTTGGGTTGACGTCCCTGATGGCTGCTTACTTCCATTCCCATTCAATGGGCGTTTCCAGATCGGGCCGCAGCGCCTGGCGCACAGGGCAGGACAAGGCGGTTTTTTCCAGCATGGCGCGGAGAGGGTGGCTGCCTTCCAGGGGCATGATTGCCTTCAGTTCAATTTTTTCAATTCCCTTGGATGATTCCGCCGCACGCGCCAGAACGCGCATGCCTTTCAAATCCACTCCTTTTCTGGCCGCGACCACGGAAACCAGGCTCATCATGCAGGAGGCGAGCGTGGAACCGAGCAAAACTCCGGGGGAGGGGAATTCTGCGCGGCCTTCAAAAGAAGCGGGCAGGTCCGTGGCAAACGTGACGTTGGAAGGAATAAAGGTGGTTTCGCAGCGGAATTGTCCGACGTTCTCCGTTTCGGAGGTGTAATAATGATCAGTCATGAAGGTGTGACAGCGAAAACCCTGTTCGGGTTCATCCGGTTCAGGTTATTTTCACGTTGAAGAGCCGTGAAGTTCCGCTTTGCAGGGAACCTGGCCGTTCCTTCATGACATGGTTGATTTTTCCCTCTTGCTTCCGGTTCCCGGCATCACTTCTTTTTAAGCGTTGCTCCGCCGTGTCTTCTTGCGGAGGGAAAAAGCTTACGCCGTCCCCTTCGGCTTCCTTGCCGCCAGAATGCGCCGGATGGGTTCCGCATAAAGCTCCGGCTCCAGCAGGAAGGAATCGTGTCCCTTGGTGGAAGCGATGGTATGGAACTCCGTGGGAATATGGGCGGCTTCAAGCTGCGCCGCGAAATCCTGCTGTTCCGCCGGGCGGAAACAGCAGTCTGTATCAATGGAAAAGATAAGCGCGGGAATCCCTGCGCGGCGGAAGCCTTCCAGGGCGGTTTGAAATGTTCCGTCCGGGGTGTGGTCGCGGATGTCGAACTCTGCCCACATATCCGCAATACGGATATAGGCGTTGGCGTCAAAGCGCTCCGCGAACTTGGTTCCCTGGTGAAGCATGTAGCTTTGCGTGCTGCGGGTGGGGGTCATCCACGTGAGCAGGCCGTAGTTGCCTCCCACCTCTTTTCTGGCGCGCTGTTCCAGCCCTTCCTGGTAAACAAATGATTTGTGGCCGATGATACGGGCGAACGCCAGCCCTTTTTTGGGCGCCGGTCCCCGGTAGTAATCCCCGCCTTGGAAATCCGGGTCAAGCTCAATGGCCAGGATTTGTTCAAACAGGGACAGGCGGTGTTCGATGGAAGCCCGGTAACTGGAGCCGATGGAGATGAAGCTCCGGACCCGTTCCGGGAACTGGCACGCGAAGCTGAGGGCGATCAGGCCGCCCACGGAGGGGCCCATAAGATGAACGCGTTCTATGCCCAGGCTGTCCAGCAGAAGGGCCTGGAGACGTGCCTGGTCTGCGGCCTCCACATGCGGGAAGCGGGAGCCGTAGGGCTGGCCGTCCGCAGGGCAGGCGGTAGCGGGGCCTGTGGTGCCGTAGCAGCCTCCCAGGTAATTGGCGCAGATGATGCAGAAGCGGTTTGTGTCCAGCGGCTTGCCGGGGCCGATGATGCTGTTCCACCAGCCCTCGTGGTTTTCCGGTTTCCAGAGGGAACCGATGCCCGGGACTTCCGGATTGTAACCGTAGGCGTGCTGGCTGCCGGAAAGAGCATGGAACAGCAGGATGGCGTTGTCTTTATTCGGCGTCAGGGTTCCGTACTGTTCGTAGGCGACGCGAACCTTGTCCAGCGTAGCTCCATTTCTCAGGGAGAAGGAGTTGGGAAGATCCAGGAATTTGGTTTGGACGGCAGGAAGCTGCATGGATGTACGGAAAGGGGCTTGGTCAGCAAAAAAAGACCGGCACCCGGCGGGCGGCGGTCTTCTTGAAATCTGTGCTGGGCCAGGGATTACTTGACGCCCTTTTTGGAAAGGCGCGTGCCTGCCGTAGCGCCCTGACGGGCCTTGAACTTGGGATTGCTCTTGCAGATCACATACAGCGTGCCCTTGCGCTTCACGATTTGGCAGTCTGCGTGGCGGCGCTTCATAGAGGCTAAGGAAGAAAGAACTTTCATGGTGTATAACTCCGGTTTGGTGTTCGGTTCGGGAGACGGAATATACCGGTTAGTTAAGAATTGTAAAGTCATTTCTTTGCCAAAAGTAAGATGCCGTCTCCGCAGAGATGCTTTTATGAGGAAGATGCAGTAAAGCATGGGATGGCTTTGGATTCCGCGCCGGCGGAAAAATTTAGGGAAGACGTCATTTATCCGAGAAAATAAAATGCGGGAAGGGATCTCTGCCGGGGGAATAAAGGGTTTGTGGACCGGAGGGGATTCGTATAACATCTTTTCCGGTTTTCCTTATGACTGATTCTTCCTCTCCTGATTCCTCCCCGGCTTCCCGGAATACGTTTGCCCATCATTTGGGAATGAAAGGGTTTCTGCTCATGGAAGGGCTGTTGAAGCTCGTGGGCATGAAAACGCTGTACCGGCTGGGGCGCGCGGCAGGGGCCGTGGCGTGGCATCTGCTTCCCCAGCGCCGGAACATTGTGGAAAGGAATCTGCGCATCGTTTTGGATCCGGCCCTGCGCGGAAAGGAACTGCAGAAATTAAGCCGGGAAAATTTCAAAAGGACCATTGCCAATTTCTTGTGTTCCGCGAAGACGGCTACCCTGACGGATGAGCAGTTGAAGCATTGCGTGACGGTCGGAGGGCACGAACAGTTTGCCGCGCCTGTGCTGGAAGGGCGCGGGCAGGTTTGCGCCATAGCCCACTCCGGCAACTGGGAGGCGCTGGCGAGAATACGCGCATTTTACCCGGAGGTGGAGCGTTACGGGTCCATGTACCGCCAGTTTGACAATCCGCTGATGGAGGAATACGTGTACCAGCGGCGCACGGAACGTGGAACTCAGATGTTCTCCAAGGAGGGAGGCATCAAGGCTCCCATGAAAATGCTCAAGGAAGGGGGGGCCCTGGGCGTGCTGAGCGACCAGTTCGTATGGGAGGGGGTGTATGTCCCCTTTTTTGGCAAGGTGACCGGCACGACTCCGCTGCCCGCTCTGCTGAGAAAAAGGGCTAGCGCGGACATGGTGGCCATAGCGGTGCGCACGGATGCTCCCGGCCACTGGATAGCGGATATGGGGAATGTGGTGGATTTTTCCAGGTCGGACGGTTCTCTGGCGGGGGACACGATTGAAGTGAACAGGGGGCTGGAAACGTTGATCCGGGAATCCGTGCTGGATGTGTTCTGGATGCACCACCGCTGGAAATCCGTTGACCGATTTGCCCCGCAGGATAAAAAAACGGCTGCGCTCCTGGAAAATATGGAGCTGAAGCCGTACCGCATTCTGGTAGCCGTTCCCAGGGCGCTGGATGAAGCCCTGGCGACTGTTCCCCTGATTCGTGCTTTGAAAACCGTCCGGTGCGACATGCAGGTGAACATCGTCTGCCCGTCTGCCCAGCTGGGGATATGGAAGACGGTGCCGGAAGTTACCCATGTGCTGCCGCACGACTCCCTGAAGCAGCTTCGGGAAGCTTTGGCAGCAGATGAATTTTACAATGACGGACCGCTGGATCTGGGCGTCATGCTGGATGGAGATATGGAAACCCTGAAAGCGCTGGAACCGTATGGCCCCATGATGTTTTCCGGGCTGGACACGCATCCCGGTGCCCGGAAGTACAAATTCCGGGTAAAGGCCCCCGTCCTGCGCGCCGCCCCCCCGGCGCACCGGGTGCAGCTTTATCTGCAATTGGGGGGGCTGCATGGGCTGGACGTCGCCACCCCGTCTTTGTTCCCTGTGAAAAAAGCGGCCCCGGCGGAAGACGCCCCCATTTTAATCGCTCCGTTTTCCCGCCTGGGGAGCGCCAGTGAATGGAGCTGGGAGCAGTGGAGGGAGCTGGTTTCCCTTCTGCCGGGACGGACGGTGCTGGCGGCTTTGGAAGAAGACCGGGAGCGTGCCGCCTCCCTGGCGGAACATTTGAATGTGGAGCTGGCGGTGGGTGCGCCGGAGGCTCTCTTTCCCGTCATGGATGTCGCTGCGGCTGCAGTAGCTGTGGATGGCGACTTTCCGTCCCTCTGTTCTTTCCGGGGGCTTCCGGTGGTGACTCTGTTTTCCACCCGGCTTCCGGATGTTTACCGCCCTATGGGCACATTCAACCGTTCCCTTTACAGCCACCAGTGCTGTTCTCCCTGCTTCCGGAAGGAATGTGACCGGGATGTTCCCTGCAACCGCCACATTGCCGTGCGGGAAGTACTGGAAGCCTTGCGGGAAATTTCCGGGAAAGAATAATCTGGGAAGGGACGGAATGCCGCCCCCCCGGCGTTGGCGGAAAAATGGCGGGAATGCTGCCGTTGCCGTAAAGAATGATGGAATAACGAAAGGAATTGCGGAAATGCCGTATTCCGGAGCAATTCCAGAAATGCGTCTTCCTTTTTGCATGGATTCTGTAGTGGAGGGAAGAGGGCCCCTCATCCGGAAGAGGGGGATGCCTGCGTCCGGTTTGCTGCGGTTGGTGGCGCCAAAGCGCGAAAATCCGGTTAATGCACGCAATCCGGAAAACCGCCCCGCCGGAAAATGCCGCGAACCTGTTCCGCCAGTTCTGCGGACGCTTCCGGGACGTCCTTCAAAGTATAGTCCAGCTTCAATTCATCCCATTTGAATCTCCCCAGCTGGTGGAAAGGGAGCACGTCCACGCGTTCCACGTTGCCCAGAAGCGCCGCATGGCGGGAGAGTTCCTCAATTTCTTCCAGATTGTCCGTAACGCCAGGTACCAGCACATACCTCAGCCACACGGGCTTGCGGAGGGAGGCCAGGCGTTCCGCAAACTCCAGTGTAGGGTGCAGTTCCCCGCCTGTCAGGGCGCGATACCGTTTCGGATTCCATGCCTTGATATCCAGCAGGACCAGGTCCGTATCCGCCAGCATTTCTTCGCCCGCATTCACGCCCAGATGGCCGGAGGTGTCCAGGCAGGTGTGCATGCCCAGTTTCCGGCAGCCTTTCAGCACGGCACCGGCAAAATCCGGCTGGAAGAGGGGATCCCCGCCGGAGAGGGTGACTCCGCCGCCCGCCGCCTGCAAAAAATCCCGGTAACGGGCTATTTCCTTGAGGACATCATCTGCGCTCCTGAGCCGGCCCCTCCGCACGTAGGAGGTATCCGGATTATGGCAGTAGCGGCAGCGCAGGCTGCAGCCGGACAGGAAAAGGACGAAGCGGATGCCGGGGCCGTCCACGGTGCCGCAGGATTCCACGGAATGAACCAAACCGGTGACGGAGCTTTCTCCGTCCGGATCATGGTTTTGTGGAAAAACCTGCGGCATCCGCTTGCAGTCCGGGTTAACGGGTGTGGAAAGTGCGGTTGATGACCTCCTGCTGCTGTTCCCGGGTCAGCTTGATGAAATTCACGGCATAGCCGGAAACGCGGATGGTAAGCTGCGGGTATTTTTCCGGGTGATCCATGGCGTCGAGAAGCGTTTTCCGTTCCAGTACGTTCACATTAATGTGGTGACCTGTAGCGGCAAAGTAGGCGTCCAGCAGGGAGACGAGCTTGACGCGGCGTTCACGTTCTTCCTTGCCCAGGGCCTGAGGAACGATGGAGAAGGTGTAGGAGATGCCGTCCAGGGAGTCGTCATAGGACAGCTTGGCTACGGAGAGCATGGAGGCCACGGCTCCGTTCCTGTCCCTTCCGTGCATGGGGTTGGCTCCGGGGGCGAACGGTTCCCCGGCTCGGCGGCCGTCTGGCGTGTTGCCCGTCTTTTTGCCGTACACCACGTTGGAGGTGATCGTCAGGATGGACTGGGTGGGCAGGGAATTGCGGTAAGTGTGGAGCCTGCGCAGTTTTTCCATGAAATTGCTGACCAGGCTGCATGCTATGTCGTCCACGCGCGGGTCATTGTTCCCGTAACAGGGGAATTCCCCTTCCGTCTTGAAGTCCACAATCAGCCCTTCTTCATTGCGGATGGCTTTTACGGTGGCATACTTGATGGCGGACAGGGAGTCCGCCGCCACGGAAAGCCCGGCGATTCCCGTAGCCATCGTGCGCAGAATTTCCGGATCATGCAGCGCCATTTCAATGCGTTCATAGCAGTATTTGTCGTGCATGTAGTGGATGATGTTCAGCGCGTCAATGTAAGTTTTGGCGAGCCAGTCCTGCATCTTGTCGTACAGGGCCATCACCTCATCATAGTTGAGAATTTCCTCCGTGTAGCGGGGGGAGGGCGGGGCCACCTGCTTGCCCTTGAGTTCATCCACGCCGCCGTTCAGGGCGTAGAGAAGGCACTTGGCGAGGTTGGCGCGCGCTCCGAAGAACTGCATCTGCTTGCCGATGCGCATGGCGGACACGCAGCATGCGATGCCGTAGTCGTCGCCCCAATGCGGGCGCATCAGGTCGTCGTTCTCGTATTGGACGGAGGACGTTTCAATGGAAACCTTGGCGCAGAAGCTTTTGAAGGCTTCCGGCAGGTTCCGGGACCACAGAACGGTCAGGTTCGGTTCTGGAGCCGGCCCCAGGTTGTACAGGGTCTGCAGCATGCGGAAGGAACTGCGGGTGACGAGGGTGCGCCCGTCCTCTCCCATGCCGCCGATGGATTCCGTCACCCAGGTGGGGTCTCCGGAGAACAGGTTATTGTAATCAGGCGTGCGGATGAAACGGACGATGCGCAGCTTCATCACGAACTGGTCGATGATTTCCTGAACTTCCTCTTCCGTGATGAGCCCCTGTTCCAGGTCGCGGGTGAAATAAATGTCGAAGAAAGTGGAAACGCGGCCCAGGGACATGGCCGCTCCATTCTGTTCCTTCACGGCAGCCAGGTAGCCCAGGTACGTCCATTGCACGGCTTCGCGGGCGTTTGCGGCGGGGCGAGTGAGGTCGCAGCCGTAGGAGGCGCCCAGCTGGGCGAGTTCTTCCAGGGCGCGTATTTGTTCGCTCATTTCTTCGCGCAGACGGATCAGCTCATCCGTAAGGGGGGAATGTTCACGGTTTTTGAGGTCCTTGCGGCGTTCGGCAATCAGCTTATCCGTGCCGTACAGGGCCACCCGGCGGTAGTCCCCGATGATGCGGCCGCGGCCATAGGCGTCCGGAAGGCCGGTAATAATCCCGGCGGAACGGGCCGCCCGGATATCGGAAGTGTAGGCGTCGAAAACGCCTTCATTGTGCGTCTTGCGTATCTTTTTGAAAATGTCTGCGGTTTTCTCGCACATCTTGAACCCGTAGGATTCCAGGGCCTGTTGGGCCATGCGCAAGCCGCCAAAGGGCATCAGGGCCCGTTTCAGGGGGGCGTCCGTCTGGAGGCCTACGACCACTTCCAGTTCCTTGTCAATGTAGCCGGGCTTGTGGGATGTGATGGAGGATACCACTTCTTCATCAGCATCCAGCACGCCGCCGTTGTCTATTTCCCGTTTCAGCAGGACTTTCAGCTCGTCCCATAAACGAAGCGTGCGCTGGGAGGGGCCGGAAAGAAACTCTTCATTGCCGGAATAGGGCGTGTAGTTATGCTGGATGAAATCCCGTACGTCAATGGACTCCGTCCATGCTCCCGGCTTGAATCCCTGCCATTCCTGCGGAAGGGCGGTGGACTCCTTCAAGTCTTTTACTATGCTGATCATAAATAGAATGTAGTGAAGAAGACTGGAGAAAAACGTTCCGCAGCCCCTGAAAGGCTGGAAACGGCAAAACTCCGCGCCGCGTAATTATATCGTGAATTCCGGGGGACAACAAGGCTAATTCTTTGCGAAGAGAACGCGGGTGCGCTGGCTTTGGCATGTTTCACCTGTCTGTCCGTTGCGGAGCGGAAAATGAGGGGAACATGCGATTGCGGAAAAGTGACGGAAGATTATTTCTCTTTACTTTCCTAATCTCTATTGCAGTATCTCAACGCTTACCGTTATGAAATCTTATGCATGCCTTTGTTTATTGCTGGCGGGAGTTTTTTGCGTTGCTTGTTTCTCCGGTGCCTGTGCTGATGAATTGCCGCCCACGCTGAAGCCCCAGGTGAACCCGCGGGCTGTGTATGACTGGAAAAAACGTCATGAAGCAGTGATGGAGCGGAACCGGACCGTCAAACCGGAATATGTCGTCTTTGGTGACAGCATTACCCACCGCTGGGGCGGCGAGCCTTCCGGGGACAACAGGGCTCTCGGAACAGGAAAAACCGCCTGGGATAGCCTGTTTTCTTCCCATGCGGTAACCAATATGGGGTTTGGTTCCGATTACGTGGATAATGCCTATTACCGCTTGCAGCTGGGAGAGCTGGACGGCATTTCTCCGCGGGTCATCATCGTGCTGCTGGGAACCAATAATCTTGGCGGGCGGAAGGATGCTCCCCGGGTCTGCGCAGACAATCTCAAGGCTTTTGTGAGCCTGGCGCGCCGGAAGTGCCCCTCTTCCAAAATCCTGTTGCTGGGCATTCTCCCCAGGGAGGAAAAAAAGCTGGCTCCCCTGATTAGGGAAACCAATAAAATGATATCCGGCCTGGCTGACGGAAACAGCGTGTTTTTCGCCAATCCCGGCGAGGAATTCCTGGGGGAGGACGGAGTGTCCCCAAAACCCGGGCTGCTGGAGGATGGGCTGCATCCCAGTGCCAGGGGGTACGACATACTGGGGAAGTCGTTGAGCGTATTGCTGAAGAAAATGGACGACAAGTACGGCAAGCTGCCCGCTCCCCGGTAGATGAATACGGGGGAGGGCGTTCCTGTTCCGGGAGAGGCCGGGGGATGGATGAAATGGAGCGCGCCTTGGAAGAGGCCGGACACGGTGCTCGCCTGGCCGTGGTTGCGGCAGGATTTGCCGGACGGGCAGTGGTCTTTTTTACTCTGCCGGCGGAAGAGACGCCTGCGATCTTGATGCACGGCAGAATTTGCTTAAACTGAAAACCGGTTTTACTTTTTGATTATGAATTTCCTCTCCTACATGCTCGCCATATTGCTGGGGAGTTCCAGTCTGGCGTTTTCTGCGCCTTCCATTCCGGCCTCCGCGTTGCCCGTTACCCTGAAGCCGGAGCCCCATCAGCGGGACCCGTATGATTGGAATGCCCGGCATGAAGCCGTTAAAAAAAGAAACCGGGCCGTCAAGCCTGAATACGTGATGATAGGGGACAGCATTACCCACCATTGGGGAGGGGAGCCTTCCGGGGACGGAAAAAATACGGGATCGGGTTCCTGGGAGAAATTATTCGGTCCGCATGCAGCGACGAATATGGGCTTTGGATTTGATTATGTGGATAATGCCTATTACCGTGTCCAAAACGGGGAGCTGGACGGCATTTCTCCGCGGGTCATCATCGTGCTGCTGGGGACCAATAATCTGGGACACCGCAAGGATACGCCGCAGGCATGTGCGGACAATATCAGGGCATTTGTCCGCCTAGTGCGCCGGAAGTGCCCCTCTTCCAAAATCCTGTTGCTGGGCGTTCTCCCACGGAAGGAGAAAAACCTGGCGGAACCGGTGAAGCAGACGAACAGACTGTTGGCGGGGCTGCATAACGGAAAGGACATTTTCTTTGCCGATCCGGGAAAGGCGCTTCTTTCCGCAGACGGTGCTTCTCCGCAGAATGAATTCATGAAGGATGTGGTGCATCCCAATGCCAGGGGGTACGAGGTTTTGGAAAAGGAACTGGCCGTACTCCTGAAAAAGCTTGATGCAAAATACCGGGGAGGGAAGCAGGCGGGAAAGCATTCCTGATGATCGTCTTCTGATGGAAGGTAGGATTCTGCTTGAAGGGAAAGCCCCGGTTGAGGAAAATATACGGCCTTTGATATTTAGTTTATGAAAAACCTGTTGTTTGCATTGTTGACCGGTTCCTTTTGTTGCTGTTATGCCCAACAGAAGGACGCACCCGTTCCGGAGCCTGAAGTTGTCGCCACTCCGCCGGCTGATGCGGGGCGCGGCCTTATCCGTGTGGACTCCCGTGAAATACGCCATTATTCCGGTACCCGCAAGGAACCGGATTACCTGGTCAGCAGGGATAACGGAAAAACATGGGAAATGAAGGCCGCTCCGGCTGGCTACCCTCCCAACTACGGTGGCATTCCCAAGGAATCTCCGGCTATTGTGCGCAACCCTTTGACCAGGGAATTCATTCGTGTGCAGCCTATCGGGGGCTTTGTATTTCTTTCCAGGGGTGGGCTGGACGGCAAGTGGCTTGCCGTCACGAATGACGGCAAACTGGAAGAAGACTGGAAAGACCCGGAAAAGAGGAAAAACCTGAAAAAACTGGGCGGCATCATGCGAACCCCCGTTTTTGTGAACAAGGGCCGCAGGGTGATCGTGCCGTTCCACAACATGGGCGGCGGCACCAAGTTCCATATTTCCGATGACGGGGGGCTGACCTGGCATGTATCCAGGAACGGTGTTACTTCCCCCAGACATGAAGCCAGGCCCCCCCACCAGGGCGTCAGATGGTTCAACAATGCCGTGGAAGCCACGGTTTTGGAAATGAAAGACGGTACGTTGTGGGCGCTTGCCCGCACCTCCCAGGACCAGGCGTGGCAGGCTTTTTCCAAGGATTACGGGGAAACGTGGAGCAAACCGGAGCCTTCCCGCTTTTTCGGCACCCTGACCATGAACACGTTGGGACGCCTGGATGACGGAACTATCGTTTCCCTGTGGACGAATACAATGGCTCTGCCTGAAAACGCCACAGCTGGCAACGGAACGTGGGAGGATGTATTCACCAACCGTGATTCCCACCACATTGCTATGTCCGGGGACGAGGGCAAAACCTGGTACGGGTTCCGGGAGATCATCCTGGACGAACACCGCAACCATTCCGGCTATGCTACGCTGGATGGTCCGGAAGACCGCGGCAAACACCAGAGCGAAATGGTGCAGCTGGACAAAAACCGCATCCTTATTTCCCTGGGGCAGCATAAAAACCACCGCCGCCTGGTTATTGTGGACCGCCGCTGGGTAGGGACCAAGACGCGTGCCACGCAGACGGGGAAAGATTTGAATTCCCAGTGGACCATTCACACTTATATCCCCCAGAAAAAAGGCCATTGCAGTTATAACCGCAAGCCTTCCGCCGAGCTGGTTCAGGATCCGTCCGGGGGAACGAAGAAGGTGTTGCAAATCAAGCGTCTGGATGATCCCGAACTGGTCAATGAAAAATCCAATGTGGATTACCGGAACGGCGGAGCTACCTGGAACTTTCCGAACGGGACCACAGGGCTGGTCAAATTCCGCTTCCGTGTAGCGGACGGGGAGCAGGCGGATGATTCCGGCCTTCAGGTCTCTCTGACGGACCGGCTGTTCAATGCCTGTGATTCCACTACGAAGGATTATGCCCTGTTTACCTTCCCGATCAGGCTGAAACCTGCGCCCCATCTGTTGCTGGGGATGAAAAAAGTGCCTTTCTCGCCCGGCGCGTGGCATGAAATTTCCCTTCTTTGGCAGGGTGGGCAGGCCGTGGTGTCTCTGGACGGAAAGAAGGCCGGAACGTTGAAAATGGCTAATAAGTCCCCCAATGGAGCCAGTTATATCCATTTCATCAGCACCGGGTCCCAACCGGATGCCGGCATTCTGCTGGATACGGTGAATGCCCGGGTGAAGTAAGGAGCGGCGGGATTCAATGGTTTTCCTTCTTCGGAAGCGGCGGAGCGCTTAATTCCGGCAGGTATTTCAGCACCATCTGGAGATGTTCGTTTGACCGGTTGCCTATCCTCTGGAGGGCTGTGCGTCCGTATTTGTCTTTCAGGGATGGGTTTGCGTGGTGGTCCAGCAGAAGACGCGCAATACCCAGTTTCAGCCGGTCCAGGGAATCGTCTCCCAGCAGCATGCCTCGGCAGCATGCCATGAGGGGAGTTTCTCCGGCGGCGTTTTGATGGTTGACGTCAGCTCCCTCTTTGATGAAGAGATTGACCAGATCCCTGATTTGAGGGAGGCAGGACACATCAATGAAAGCCAGCTGGCGGCACAGGTTCAGCAGGGCCGTGTCTCCCGCGGTTTCCGGCAGGGTGGTGGACGCGGGCATGGCCGCATTCACGTCCGCTCCGTATTCCAGCAGAATATGTGCAATTTGCAGTGCGGCGTTCGGAGTGTTCAGGTTCAGGGAAAGAAGGGGCGGGGCCATTTCCCCGCGGAAATTGGGATCGTACCCGGCTTCGCAAAGCTTGCGGACCAGCAGGGGGTATCCGGCGGCCGCGGCCCATGTGAGCAGACTTGTTTTTTTACCTTTCAATTCAGGCTGGAGGGAAATATCCGCACCGCATTTCAGAAGAAACAGGGCCGCTTCCTCATAGGGTGCTCCTCCAATACCGGCCACACAGGTGATGACGAGGGGCGGCCAGCCCAGCGGCCCCGGTTTATTCACATCCGCACCGTATTGAATCAGGAGATTAAGGCAGGAGAGCCTGTTATGCACCGGCAGGGGCGTGGAGTCGTCTATGCCTGGCTGGCAGGCGTAAGTCAGGGGGGTATTTCCCTGTTCGGAGTCCGGAATGGAGGGAAAGGCCTGTTGCGGCAGGATGATCTGAACGTTCGGGTCCGCATGGCGCTGTAAAAGGCGGTTCAGCAACTGCACTTCTCCGAGCCCGGCGGCGAGATGCAGCAGGGTTTCATGGGATGGAGTGATGCAGCGTCCGTCTGCGCTTTCCGCCGTGTCCCGTATCATCTGAAGCCGTTCCCTGATTTCGTCCTTCATATATTGGCGCATGGAAACCTCGGAAAACATGTGCCAGTCAATATGGCGTGAATTGAGGGAAAGCCCGCGGTAAATGAAACGTTCCGGGCTTCGATGGGCTGTGAAATTCGCTGCGGTAAGAATTTGTTCTTTTTCCGCTTTTGTCCAGATAGGGTTGAAATTCCATTCTGCGGGAGAAGAATCATTCCTGTTCAGCCAGAAAACAGCGAAAGCCGCGGCAAGAGAGGCAAAAAAGCTCAAAGCTCCAAGAAACCAGAGAGTTTTCTTTCTTAAAGTCATGTGTATCATAAGCAGGGGTACTGCGAAAGGCCATGATGCAGGAATCCATAACTCCGGGCAATGAAAAAATAGTATGAGCAAAGAATGCCCGGGGCAAACCATGTGGGAATTCGGGTGGCGGATTGCAAATTCGGATACAATTCAAATAATTGGAGTTAAATGATCCACGCCATAAACTCCATAATTTTTGTGAAGTCCGGCCCATGACACCATATTTTCCGTTTCCTTCGTAATTCTCTTTATCCACGAGCTTTTTTCCCAGATGAAGAGGAAAAAAATTCTCCTCCGAATTTGCAATTCGGTGTGATACGCTAAATATTGCGGATGTGCGGATGGTTTCAAATTATTTGCATTTGCCGCTGCTGCACTCACGGTAGAATGAAGGAAGCTGAAACTTATGGAAGAAATGGAGATTCTCCCGTAAAATGATGGAGAGAACTGTATCCTTGCTGCTGGCCTCCTGGTCTTTCCTTTCGCTGTCCGCTCCATGCTGTCTGAAGCCGCTCTTGCCCTGGAAGTAAGGATAAACGATGATTCTGGCAGCGTTATGGATTCCGTCAAACTTATTGCGTCCGATATGGATGGGACGCTGCTTAATGGAAAGGGTGAATTGGACCCTGCGTTTTTTCCCTTGTTTAGGGAACTTGAGCTTCGCGGCATTCGTTTTGCGGCAGCAAGCGGCCGCCAGTATGACGGATTGCTCCGGACCTTTGCCCCCGTGGCGGACCGGATGCTGTTTATTGCCGAGAATGGCGCTTATGCGGCGGCGGGTAGAAAAGAATGGCTGCTTCTGGACATGGATCATGAAACGGTAGCCGGTTTGATTGCCGGGATCAGGCGCATTGAAGGAACCTGCATCGTCCTCGCAGGGCGGGATTCCGCATATATTGAGGACAAACAGCCGGAATTCGTCCGGGAGGCCCGCAAATATTACACACGCTGTCAAGAAGTGGGTGACCTGCTGGACGTGCGGGGGGACAAACTTTTGAAAATAGCAGTATATGACTTCCTGGGAGCCGGGGAAAACAGCTATCCCCGGCTGAAGCATTTGGAACATGGCTTCCAGGTGGCTGTCTCCGGAGAGAAATGGATGGATATCAGCCGGAAAGGGGCCAATAAGGGGGCCGCCCTGGAATTGATTCAGCGGAAACTGGGAGTTTCTCCGGAGGAGACGATGGTTTTCGGGGATCAGATGAATGACGCTCCAATGATGCGGCAGGCGCGTTTCAGTTATGCCATGGCGAATGCCGTGCCGGAAATCCGTTCCATGGCCGCATTTGAGGCGCCGTCCAATGAGGAAAACGGAGTGATGCAGGTGCTTGGAAAGATGTTGGACGCCCATTTTCCGCAGGAAAGGGCCGGGAATTGCAGGAAACCCCGTTTCTAATTGCCGGGTAATGAAATAAAATCAGGGTTATGTTGATGTTATTGTCAGATTTTTTTAATATGCTGGCGATGGCCGTGTTCGCTTGCATTGGCGGTGTTTTTCTGGGAATGGGCTTTCTGCTGCTTAAATTGGCGGGAATTTTTTTCGGAATATTGGCGGGGTGTATTATTCTGATGGAAGCAGCCGGAAGGTGGATTTCCCATTTGATGGGGGCGTGAGTCCGTTATTCCCGGCAATGAAGGGGATTCCTGTACGCTTTCCGTGAGGGGAGGGCTTTCTGATAGCTGGGCCATTGCCGGCTGCTGTTGTTGCCGGTTCATTGCCGAATGCTGAAGTGGAAGGCTGCATCCTGCCTGGATTCTGCGTGTTAAAACCGGATAGCGGAGTTTTGTGATAAACAGACGTTTGCCGTAAGATGCCCTGGAAGACAGAGCCCCGCAGAAAGGAAGTCCCAGGGATATGAAATGCCGGGCGTCCCCATGGAAGGGACTGTTGCCTTTGTACTATTTGACAGGGCGGGAGACGGAATTTTACCGTCCCTCCCGTCAGCATGAAAGCTGTTGTCCTTTTTAGTTTTGCTTTTCCGCAATGTCTGTGGTACACCCGTGCCAGACGTCATGAATCAGGAATTTTTTTCAGTGCTCGTGCAGGTGGCGGCCGCCTTGGGGCTGGCCGGCATGATCTTGTTGCTCAGTATCTTGATGGGCAAGCGTTCTTCCGTGCGTAAACCGGCGGACATTCCCTACGAATGCGGGATGATTCCCATGGGGGAAGGTGCCCCCATGTTCTCTGTAAAATTCTATATGGTGGCCATGCTCTTTGTCATTTTTGACTTGGAAGTGGTATTCCTCTACCCCTGGGCCGTCAATTTCCGGGACTATATTATGATGAATCCGGAATCGTTCACGGCCATGTGCATTTTCATTGGCATTTTGCTGGTGGCCTACCTGTATGCGCTGGGCAAGGGTGCCCTGAACTGGCACCACGATCCCCGTTGACCGTTTTTGTTCCCTTTTACCAACGCCGTGTTCCATGAGGAATACGGCGTTTTTTATGTGAAAGAAAAATTGCCTTGGAAAATGGCGGGGGAGAAATATCCGTAAATCCTGTCCTTTTTCCGGATGCCTGTTTGCGTGTAAAATCATATTGTACAAAAGATGATTTCTCTTGCCAGAAGAGTGGAATAGGGATAGCGTTTGCGCGATCAGGAAATTCATCATGAATATGCCTCTTCCTAAAACGACGCAAGGTGTTTATCGTCTGTCGGTCAGTACCTTTTATTTTCTTCAGGGTTTGGTGTTCGCCAGTTGGGCATCCCGCATCCCGGACATCAAAAGTGCATTGGGGTTGAACGATGCCGACTTGGGGTCCGTTCTCTTTGCCGTCCCGGTGGGGCAGATGTCCGCCATGGCGCTATCCGGTTACCTGGTTGGCCGTTGCGGCAGCCGGAAAATACTGATGGCGGCATCCGTCTTTTATCCTGCCGTGCTTGTATGCCTGGGTATGGCGGGGTCTTTCTGGGAACTGGCGGCCGGGTTATTTTTCTTTGGGGTAGCCGCAAATCTGACGAATATATCCGTCAATACGCAGGGAGTGGGAGTGGAACGGCTGTACCAGTGCAGCATCATGGCCCGGTTCCACGGTTTATGGAGCCTGGCGGGTTTTTTCGGAGCTTTGCTGGGAGCTGCCATGGTGGACTGGCATATTTCTGCGGAAACGCATTTCATCGCCATTTTCCTGATATGCATGATTATTCTGGCCGTTTTTTCCCTCTCTCTTCTGCCGAGGGATGCCCGGCGTTCCTCCTCCCAGGGAGGCGGCATGTTCCGGAGCATGGATGCTTATGTGCTGGTCATCGGGCTGATCGCCTTCGGAAGCATGGTGAGCGAAGGAACCATGTTTGACTGGAGCGGCGTGTACTTTGAAAGCGTGGTAAAACCCGGTCCGGGGCTGGTGCAGATGGGATACGTGGCATTCATGAGCACCATGGCCCTGGGGCGTTTTACGGCAGACCGCCTGGTGATGCGCTTCGGGCCTGTGCGGGTTCTGCGCGCCAGCGGCATCCTTATTGCCTCCGGATTGCTCGTCTCCGTCCTGTTCCCGATGCTGTGGTCCGCCACGCTGGGCTTTCTGCTGGTGGGTTTTGGCACCTCTTCCATTGTCCCGCTCTGCTACAGTATGGCCGGGAAATCCCGGAAAATGATTCCCAGCATGGCGCTGGCTTCCGTTTCTACCATCGGCTTTCTGGGGTTCCTGATGGGGCCGCCGGTCATTGGTCATATTGCCCATGCTTCCTCCCTCCGGTGGTCTTTCTCCCTGATTGCCCTGGTTGGACTGGGGACGGCATTCATTGCCCCTTTCCTCAAGAAATATAGGTAATCACTGTTAATGATATGCCTATATTGTGAAATGGTGCGCCTGGCAGGACTCGAACCTGTACGCCTTTCGGCACCAGATCCTAAGTCTGAATCAGTATTCTAATTATCAATTGGTTAAGTTTCTGTACACAGTTTGTACACACTTTCGGTTTGTCAATGAAAATGAGCTATGGGATACTTTCAACCGTGAGGAGATCCCGGAAAAAACAGTATGGTTCACATATCTCTCTTACCCCTAGAATGCACAGGGGTAAGAAAAAATGGCTGGTGCGCGATATGTCGGTAAATCCGCATACTCACCGGCTCTTTGGTTCCTATCAAGAGGCATTGGAGGCCTATCAACAACTTCAGCATCAATCCTTGGAGGATATGTTGCCGGAATACTTACGAAAGCAGGAGTGGAGAGAACATGTTGATGAACATGATTACAATGCTATCCTTTTATGGAGAGAGTTCAGGAACATCTATGATGAAGTAACCCAGCAATCGTCCCTTCCATTGTATCTGGTCGTCCGGGAAGCATTGAAAAATCTGAAGCAGGAAATAGCCAACGGTGCAAGTTATGGACGGAAAGACGCTGATGGCAATTGGATTGTAACTCGTACGGATGAGGAAAATCTGGATCGGCTGGAGGAACTGACAAATATGTTTTCTTTGACTAGGTTCCTTGCCAATAAAACAGAACAGGTCAAAGTCGATTTTAAAAGAAAGTTCGGTCTTCTTGCAGAACAATATCGAGAGGTCGTCGACAAAAAACTTGAATCAAATCTGGTTAAGAAAGCCCATCATGACAGCATGGTCATGGAACTGCAAAAATGGGCACAGGGATGGGAAGACCTTCCGCTCAATCAGATTACACCGGACATGATCGAAGAAAAGCTGGCTTCATTCCGATATCGAAAACAACCGCTCAGCAACGCCACTAGACGGCGTTACCGCACAACCCTGCATGGATTTTTTGTTTGGGCGCAGAGCAGGGACCTCATTGCATATAACCCGGTCAAAAGGACTCTTGCCCCGAGAGCTGAATCTGTCGAGATTGGCATTATCTCTCCGGGCGATCTGAAGAAACTTCTACAGGCAGCGCTTGATCATGACAAAGGCATGTTGTTTCGCTTGGTCTTGGCCGCATTTTGTGGCCTGCGACGCTCCGAATGTGTCAGAATAACGCCAGATGCCATTCTTGATGAAAAGGATGAAGTATTTGTCTCGGCATCTATAGCCAAAACTGGGAAGCAGCGTTTTGTACCACTTCCCACAGCAGCCAAAGCATGGCTCGCTTTGGCGAAATATGAACCACCTCCTGACGAAATTGACAGATTACATGAGAACCGCCATGGGCGTTGCCTCAAAAAACTGGCAGAAATTGCAGGAATTGTTCTGCCTCATAACGCCCTGCGCCATTCATTCGCTTCATATGCTGCCGCCAAGACACACGACATTCCCCGGGTGTCCATGTGGCTGGGACACACGAGCTCCAACATGACGGAGAAGCACTACCGGGAAGGCGTGCGTGCAGCCGAGGGCGAGGCATGGTTCAACATTTTTCCGGAAAAAGAAACGAAATAAATGCGATGTAGTCGACGACATAGGCTTGCTTTGCCTGCATGTCGAGAGCGTCGTTGGCAGCTCCCTGAACTTTGTTGGCAATTGTCTCAATTCCTCCTGTAGGAGGGGCTCCAGCTTTCGCAGCCGCAGGAGCTATACCTGGGGAAGGTGGGAGTGTCGGACCTACGGGACGCCGGGCAAGTTGATTTGGCGGCATGGGAGGTGGCTGCTGTGGAGGCATTGAAGCAGTTTTATTCCAAGGCTGTTGAGTTCCCCATACTAATCCGCCAGAAGAACGTGCGAGAGGCTGAGGCGAAGGCGCTCCTTGAATCTTGGGTTGTGCGTTTGCAGTCCTGTAAGATGACAAGTACTGCTGAGCCTCACGACGTTGTTGTACCTCTTGCTGATTGAATTGTTTAACCTTATTTACCGCAACTAGGGGGCTAGCAAGAGCCGCACCGCCGGGAATCATGGGCGCCAAATTAGCAACAGCGTTACTAGCCGCATCCTGCCACGACGCATACTTATTGAGATCCTCATCGCTGAAATCTTCATCCGGGTCAGCGGTGTAACCGGCTGGAGCTGAGCCTGTATTCGCGTAGGATGTTTGAGCTTGAGCTTTCGGGTCACCCTCGTTTGGAGGGGTGACTTTATTTGCTACGGAAGAGCCTATTAGCACGCCTCCGAGGCCTCCTGCTCCCATACCGAGAACGCCTGTCAGTGCGGTAGCTGTGTCGCCTGCACCAAGATGGCGTGCCAGGTGAGCCACACCTGCACCGCCTCCCAGGGCTTCTATGGTACCACCCACACCAGATCCGAGAGCTTTTGCCAGTAGGTTGGCGAGACCGGGAGATGTGGATGCTGCTTTTGCCAAGGCTGGAAACTAAATAACATTGTCAAGTTGTTGAGACTCTGTAGGTTTATTCACCGTCTGCAGGGCTTTCCATTCCTCGTACGGAACAAGTTTGCCAGTCTGCGGATCGCGCTTGAACGAATTGGCTCGTACGTTCTTCCGGGCCTGGAGACGTACGCCCCGGTTGAGTCCTTCGATGAGGGTGGGGCTCATTCCGGGCATGTCGATGGGCAGCTCGACTTCGGCGGCCGTGTTCGGGTCTTTCTTGGAGCCGGGCAGCTTGAGCTTGATTTTGCCCATGTCGGCCTTGGGGTCTTTGCGGGTGAGGTACTTGCCGGTGGCAACGGCTCCCGTTGCGAGGGCTCCGGCTCCCAGGAGGCCAAGGAGAAGGTTGAGATTTCTGGAGTTGGAAGCTAAGACTAAGTTGGTCTTAGCTATAGAAGTGGCTCAAGTAGTGCGCTGTATCATAACGCTACGCGTATGATACAGCGCACTACTTGGTAATGGGAGAAAATTATTTTGGGTTGGAATGAACTCTATATTTCTCATAATGACTCATATATTGTGCATATTTCTTGTTTTTGCTTACTATATGATACATATCTCTCTCATGAAAACCACATCCCCATTGCCGGGGCCAGTGAAAGTGGCACTCAAGAAGCTGGGAGCAGACATCAGCGATGCCCGTAAGAGGAGGCGTGTCCCCACGACACTTATGGCAGAGAGAGCCTTTATCTCGCGTTCCACGCTTGGACGTATAGAAAAGGGCGATCCAAGTGTCTCCTTGGGCAACTATGCCGCTGTTTTGTTTGTGCTGGGGCTGACTGACCGTCTCAAAAACCTTGTCGATGCCAATAACGATCCTGTAGGCCGAACTCTTGAAGAAGAACGTCTGCCCAAACGTATCCACCTTCCCAAGACCTATGAGTGATACTTCCATCGACGTATTTATTGACCTGCCTTCCTTCCCGGGGCCGGTACAAGCGGGCAGGTTATGGTCGCACTTTCGCAAAGGGCGTGAATCTGCCTCCTTCGAATACAACAAGGAATGGCTCGCAAATCCGCACAGATTTGCTCTTGAACCACTCCTCCCCCTGGCTGACGGCACTTTTCATACCAATCCCGGGCAAAGTGTATTCGGAGCGATTGGCGATTCCACTCCTGACAGGTGGGGGCGCATTCTGATGCGGCGGGCTGAACTGGCTCGTGCACGAACAGCCAATGAAAGCCCCCATACGCTCTCTGAACTGGACTACCTGCTCAGGGTAAACGACGAAGCAAGGCAGGGAGCGCTGCGCTTTTCACAGGATGGAGGACAATCGTTCTGCGCTCCTCCGGGGTCAACACCAATTCCGCCTCTGGTCAACCTGTCCCGTCTGCTGCATGCCGCTGATCATTTCTGCCGGGACGATGAAAATGCAGAAGACCTGCGATTGCTCCTCGCTCCCGGTTCTTCTCTCGGAGGAGCTCGGCCGAAGGCATCGGTAAAAGATAAGAAGGGGAATCTCTGCATTGCCAAGTTTCCCCGGCACGATGATGAATACAACGTTGTTGCATGGGAAGCCGTCGCCTTGACTCTTGCCTCCAAAGCCGGGCTTCAAGTCCCGCGTTTCGAACTGGAGAAAATAACTGACAAGGATGTCCTGATCATCTGGCGTTTTGATCGCACCCGGGAACAGCGAAGAATCTCCTACTTGTCGGCCATGAGCATGTTGGGAGCTAGGGATAACGAGCAACACAGTTATCTTGAAATCGTAGACGCCATACGCCAGTATGGCGCTGCGCCCAGACAAGACTTGCGCCAGCTATGGCAACGGATCGCCTTCAGCGTCATGATTTCCAACACGGACGATCATTTGCGGAATCACGGATTTCTTCAGACGGGAGGAACAGGCTGGTCTTTATCGCCACTGTTTGACGTAAACCCGACTCCTGAAGATACACGCCCTCGCTACCTCAATACGGCTATCGACTGGGAAGATACATCCGCATCCCTGGATGTCCTCCTCAGCATCGCTCCCGAATGCGGGATTAAGACCTCTGAAACGAATGACCTGTTGGAACCGATTGCCCGGGCTGTCAGTCAGTGGCGTCAGGTTGCGGAATCATTCGGCATCAGCAAACAGGAGCAGGAACGTATGGCGTCTGCCTTCGAACATAAAGATGGCTATGTGGCAGTATTGACGTAAGAGAGGGAATGAACCTGATCTTGTTTGCCCAATCCCCGGAACGTTCAACCCTGTGATGATCGTTTAGAATCCAGGCGTTTCCGGAGATGGCCAATGCCGATTGACTAGGATATATATTGTAAACAATAGTAATCATGAATAACGACTGGACGGATGAAGAATTAAGGGCGACAGTAGACGTTTATGTTGAGATGCTTCAAAAACACAACTCTAATAAGCCTTTTACAAAAAAGTATTATTATGAAGAGCTTCATCGTAAATATGGACGCACGGAGAAATCTTTTGAGTATAGGATGCAGAATATATCCTATGTCCTGTCATTAATGGGACGAAATTGGTTGCCAGGATTAAAACCAGCTAAAAATATTGGAGCCAAGAATGCGGCGAAAATTGAAAAAATGCTTGCTGAAGCGGAAGGAGTATCCTTTATTCCTGTCGCGAATTTTGAAACTGCTGTGCGTGAAGAATTTGACAAACCATTACTTCATGAACCAATAGGGAATGTAACTCCAAAAATCATACAAACTAAGATCTCGGCTTACCAGCGTGACGCAAAGGTAAAAGCATGGGTATTGAAAACAGCTAACGGAATTTGTGAAGAGTGTGGACACTCCGCCCCTTTTTATGGTACGGATGGTATCCCATACCTAGAGGTTCATCATATTAGGCAGCTTGCCGATGGGGGCTCTGACACGATAACGAATGCAGTTGCGTTATGTCCAAACTGCCATCGAGAAATGCACTACGGCATAGATAGAGATAGGTCGATTTCAAAACTTTATAGCAAAGTGCCTCGATTAATTCGAGAATGATCTCATGAACGATTTATCCATGCGGATCCTTTTCACGAATGCCTTTCCAAACTGAAAGATTGCTTCCGGGGCGCTACGGAAGTAGCCTGCGAGGAGGGGTACTAATGGAACTAGAACCTCCTACGATAGTTAAAAGCAGCTCTTCTTCATCATGAAGAAGAGCTGCTGAATGACGGCCTTATCCGTCCCTGGCTTCCAGCGTCCTGACGATCGCCTCGGCTCCTCGTTTGTACACGGTCACGGCCAACAGCTCTCCGTCGCGGAAGACGGCCCAGAAGCGGGTTTCCTTGTACTTCTCAATCGTCAGCATCAGGCAACTCCTCCTTTCCGGGGTGGTGGTTTGAGTCGATCAGGTTTCCTAGCACGGCCCCGATATTGGCTTCATACATGTCACGGGTGTGCTTATTGCAGGCGACAGCATACAGGCACCGGGCATCAAGGATGTCGATGCCTTCACCACAGAGCCGGATGCAGCTTTCAAGGGTAGCCAGCTCCGTCTCCGGAATCGGAGAATCCAACAGGATGCTTTCGTCGTCGTTCAGAGTCTCCCGCTGTTCTTCCGTCAGTGCCGGGAGGTTCACCAGAGCCGTCATGGATGGGCCATGAATTGTCAGCTTGCTCAGCACCAGTGAGGGATCATGCTGATGGCTACTGCAAAGCGACACTGCCTTCTCGATCCGGGTCAATAGTTCCGTATTCAATTCCAGATACACATACGGAGCGTCCGTATCATATCCGCTCGTGGAACACAGTTGAGCGATGATGGGTATCGTTTTCATTCTTTTGGTTCTTGTAATCGGGGTTACTTGCAGAAGAAGGCGACGACGCCCAGGATCAAAAGCACCGCAAGAAAGTACGGGGCCACTGCCACCAGAGCTGACAGGATGCCGACGACAACCGGCCCCAGCAAACACAGCAGTACGAGCGCCACCAGAGCGATCATGATGTCTTTTATGTTCATAGCCGTGCCTCATGCGGGAACTCTTGTCCGGGGTGATCGATGAACCGGAGCTGCGGAGGACACCCATTGCTTGAGAGCCTGCCGTCCGGCATAGGTAATCAACCAGCAGTCGGGACGAAGAAGGAATTCCTCTTCCTTTGTGCGGATGATGAACTCCCTCCCGGCCAGACCACGGACGGCGTGCCTGACGATTTCCTGTTCGATGCCACGGCATTCCAGCATGATCTCCTCGTCACTGCGTTCAAAGTCGCCGTGAAGGTACAGGAGAATGGACAGCTCCAGCCCAGTCAGGGAAGGAGTCCTTCCCATACGCTTCACCCTCGGATGATGTTTTCTTCTCATGGTCGTCCCAGGTCAGTTGTTCAGGGTATAGCTGTCGGCCAGATCCCAGAGCTCCCGGTTCAGTCGCGTGTTGCCGTCAATACTGTTGAGTGCCCGCAGGGAACGTCGACGGTAAACGCCTCCTTCCTGTGGCTTCAAAGGGACTCCTCCCCGGATCAGGTTTTCCTGAACCCGGTTGAAGCACTGCCAGACGGTAGCCAGACCTCCCGCCGTAAAGCCGATATCGTTCCAGCGCCGGGGCGACAGAAGAGCTTCGGGACGTATCCTGTCTTCGTAGTCGTCTCCCAGGCGCAGCCGGGCCGCTTCATGAACAAAGTTTACCTGTCGCTTGTAGGGGAGTTCCACTCCCTGCATCCGGTGAATGTCGTCCATGATACGGGGCGTTTCGGAGGCCAGCCGGAGACTGGCCGCAATCACCTCTTCTCCGGTATGGCCCATGTGGCGGATGTTGATGGCGGCAATGCGTGCCCCGACAATCAGGCCGTTGGTGCAGACCAGCCGAAAGATCCCGGCCATGAGCTGGTAGGAACAGCTGCCGTTGTGGCTGTTGATCATGACCACTTCGATACGCTGATCACGGGTACTTTCCAGAACATCTCGATGGGCAAAGCGGATCAGGTGTTTGCGGGTGGGGGTGCCGTCCGGTTTCCGGGTGCTCTGTTCCTGGGCTCCGACGACGAGGAACCAGGCCTCTTCCATCTGGTCGAGCAGGGAGTTGGAGGAGACGAAGCGGTACTTCTCCGAGCAGCTGTCGTCCTCGCGGTTGGCGAAGACGGAGGGGGCAACACGCCGGATCTGGACTCTGTCCAGCGGGCTGTTGTCGCGATTGCGATAAAGTTCGCGTGTGGATGTATGAGTATTCATGTTCATTGATGGTTGGTTTGTTGCAATAAAAAGCCCGCCTCCCGGAACAAGGCCGGGAGGCGGGCACAGACAGGAAGCAGAGAATCTATTTCCTCAGGAATATATGACGCGGGAAGAGAGGGCTTTTCAGAGTAAAGAGCTCAAAAATCGAAGTACTCTTCTATGATGCATTGATTTACTGATACATTCCCACAATGTAAATCATCACGGTCCGTCTTTTTGCCTGCAAATCCACTTGATTTCGGTAACCCGTCAATGTAGGTTATGGGAACCATTTTAGTGACATTGTGTTCTGTTTTTTCAGCAATCTTCTGGCTCTTACTGAAAGTATGATGGTTGAAAAACAGCTGATAATCAATACTATTTGGAAATATCTGAATGGGAGTAATAGACAATCTATAAAAGTATCGAACACCAAATAGTAAAGATCTACTATGGCCGAACCAGTACATGAAAAAATCAAACGATCACTCCAAGCAGCCGAAGGTCTGTATCATCGCCTTGTGCTACTTGTAGGGAAGACAGGTTCCGGCAAAACCGATGTTCTTCGGGAGGTCGCTAATGAGTTCGCTTCGTCTGTCGTCAATGTCAATTTGACTCTTTCCAGAGAATTGCTTGAACTGTCTGCAAGGCAACGATCGCTTCGGCTGCCGGGCATCCTTGATCAAATAGTGAGCCAGTCACAATCACCCGTGATACTGGATAATCTCGAGATCCTTTTTGACAAGGACCTCCAACAGGACCCTTTGCGCCTGCTACAGTCGATTTCAAGAAACCGATCCGTAGTCGCTTCTTGGAATGGGACCTCCCATTCGGGGAAACTTTTATACGCTGAACATGGACATCCCGAGTACCGCTGCTATGACTCGGTTGATGTGCTGATCGTAAGTATGGATGGCACAGCAACGATCGACTCGGAAATGAATAAAAAAGAATCAGAACAAGCATGAAATACGGAGATCTTATTCAATTTGACCCGATTGAATCGGTCGTTCAGTTACGTGACGCGGACAAATCAAACGCCGCACACACTCTCGTGAGCTCTTATGTCATTTCCGACGAAATGGCAGAACGGCTCACGCAGCTTGTCATTCCTCAGATGCAGTTTGACCAGCCTGTCGACAATAAGGGCCTGCTGGTCGTCGGTAACTACGGCACCGGTAAGTCGCACTTGATGTCGGTTGTTTCCAGCCTTGCTGCAGACGCTTCCCTGCTGGCGGACCTGAACCATGTTGGCGTTCGCGACGTTGCCTCTCAGATAGCAGGGCGTTTCAAGGTCATCCGTACCGAAATTGGAGCCACCACCATGTCCCTGCGTGATATCCTGGTCTCGGAGTTGGAAGAACACCTTGAAAAACTCGGCGTAGACTATGTTTTCCCCGAAGCCGGTACCATCACCAGTCACAAACGAGCCTTCGAAGATATGATGGCCAAGTTTGGCGAGGTCTTCCCGGCGCATGGACTGTTGCTGGTTGTCGACGAGCTTCTCGATTATCTGCGCACTCGCAAGGACCAGGAATTGATCCTTGATCTCAACTTCCTTCGCGAGATTGGCGAGGTCTGCAAGGACCTGCGTTTCCGCTTCATGGCTGGTGTTCAGGAAGCCATTTTTGACAGCCCACGCTTCGCCTTTGTCGCCGACAGCATTCGCCGGGTAAAGGATCGCTTTGAGCAAATTCTCATTGCTCGCAACGATGTGAAATTTGTCGTGGCCGAGCGCCTGCTCAAGAAGACGGCCGAGCAACAAGCCAAGATCCGGGACTACCTGATGCCCTTTGCCAAATACTATGGAGGGCTCAATGAGCGGATAGACGAGTTTGTCCGGCTTTTCCCGGTACATCCCGATTATATCGATACCTTCGAACGTGTCACCGTGGTGGAAAAACGCGAAGTGCTCAAAACCCTGTCCCTGAGCATGAAAGGCATTCTCGACAAGGATGTACCTCAAGACGAACCCGGCCTGATCGCCTTCGACAGCTACTGGAACACGCTCAAGCAAAATCCCTCTTTCCGAGCTATCCCTGAGATCAGGGCGGTCATCGATTGCAGCCAGGTACTGGAATCTCGCATTGAAAATGCCATCACCCGCAAGCAATACAAACCGATGGCTCTGCGACTGATCCATGCGCTGTCCGTTCATCGTCTCACCACCGGCGACATCTATGCCCCCATGGGCGCATCTGCCGAGGAGCTGCGTGACCGTCTCTGCCTCTTCGATCCGTTGATCGCCGAACTAGGGAGCGATGAGCCAGACAAGGATCTCCAAACCCATGTGGAAACAGTTCTGCGTGAGATCCACAAAACAGTCAGTGGGCAATTCATCTCTTTCAATGCCGACAACCGCCAGTTCTATCTTGATTTGAAGAAGACCGACGACTTTGATGCTTTGATCGAAAAACGGGCTGAAAGCCTGGGCCACGCTCAACTCGACCGGTTCTATTATGAAGCCCTCAAACGGGTGATGGAATGCCAGGATGCCACCTACGTGACCGGCTACAAGATCTGGCAGCACGAACTAGTTTGGCAGGAACACAAAGCGGCTCGCGCTGGGTACCTCTTTTTCGGCGCGCCCAACGAGCGCTCTACCGTCGTGCCGCAGCGGGATTTTTATCTTTATTTTATCCAGCCCAACGACCCGCCACGTTTCAAGGACGACAAGGCTAACGACGAGATCTTCTTCCGCCTGAAAGGTATCGACGAAGAATTTCAAACCTCGCTAAAGAACTATGCCGCTGCACTGGATCTTGCAGCCACTTCATCCGGGCACGCCAAGGCCACTTATGAATCGAAGGCCAACGGCTTTTTGAGAAAACTGGTTCAATGGTTGCAGACGCACATGAGCGAGGCTTTCGAGGTGACCTATCAAGGCAGATCCAAGTCCATGACCGAATGGGCCAAGGGGAAATCGATCCGCGACCTGTCTGGTTTATCACCACAGGAGACCATCAACTTCCGCGACCTGGTTAACACCATTGCCGGACTTTGCCTGGCGCCGAACTTCGCGGACCAGGCTCCGGACTATCCGTTCTTCTCAGTCCTGATCACCGGCAACAACCGCGCACAGGCCGCGCAGGACGCTCTGCGAGCCATCGCCGGGCAGAACCGCACCAAGCAGGCCACGGCAGTACTGGACGCTTTGGAACTGCTTGATGGGGAGAAAATTGCTCCCTCCAAATCGAAGTACACCAAGTTCATCCTTGATGCCTTTAAGGGCAAGGGGCACGGCCAGGTGGTCAACCGTAGCGAAATCATTCAGGATGACCACGGGGTGGAATACATGAATCCAGGCGGTTCGCGTCTGGAACCTGAATGGGGGATCGTCCTGATGGCTTCTCTGGTTTATTCCGGCGACATCGTGATTTCCATTCCGGGCAAAAAATTCGACGCCACCGGGCTACAACAGCTCGCCGCGACCGACATGGATGAGTTGGTCCGATTCAAGCACCTCGAACAGCCCAGGGAATGGAACCTGCCTGCGCTCATGGCTCTGTTCGAGTTACTCGGCATGACGCCGGGCATGGCCCAGCTTGTCACTCAGGGCAAGGACGAACCGGTGCAGAACCTGTTGCAGGCGGTGAATAAGGTAGTCAAACGCATCGTCATGGCCCGGCAAACCCTGCGTGAAGGGCTTTCCTTCTGGGGGCTGGATCTACTTGCGAGTACCGACTTGACAAGCCAGGCTAGCGGATGGGACGAAGCCAAGGAATTCTTTGAATCCCTCCAAGCTTACTCTTCTCCTGGTAAATTGAAAAACTTCCGTTACAGCGCTTCCGAAGTGCTGGCCCACGAAAAGGCCGTAAAAGCCTTGGATGAGCTGGATGCTCTGCGTGAGTTCATCATGGATCACGGCCCGACGGCATCCTGGCTCTCCTCCGCTGAAGCAGCGTTGCCTGAGGATCATGATTGGGTAAACCGTATAAAAGCCACCCGGCAGGATGTGTTGGATACCCTCAGGCAGGTGGACCTGACGAAGTTGGCGGGTCTGTCCCAGTCAATCGGCGCTAATCTGCAAAAGCTGAAGAAAGATTATATCATTGCCTACATGGGGCTGCACACCAAGGCCCGGTTGGGAGTGAACGATGATAGACGCAAAGCATCTCTGCTTAACGACCGGCGCCTGCAAATTCTGCTCAAACTGGCAGTCATCGACCTGATGCCCCGGCAGCAGCTCACCGATTACCAAAATCACTTGGCAGACTTGAAGAGCTGCTTTGAGCTGACCGAACAAAATCTCGAAGTTTCCCCCATTTGTTCGCATTGCCGATTTCGTCCTATGGAGAAAATTGTGGGCTCTGCTTCACAACAGATCGACTTGATGGATGAGCAGTTGGATCATCTTGTGGAACAGTGGACCAAGACTCTGCTCAACAACCTTGATGATCCGATGACCCAGGCTAATGTGAAGGAACTGTTGCACGAGGGCGACAGGCTGATCATTCAATCATTCATAGATTCGAAAGAACTGCCCGACCCTGTTGATGGTCATTTTGTGCAGACATTAAAGACTGTTCTTTCCGGTCTGCAGAAGATGCCAATCAAAAAAGAAGAATTTTTGAAAATCATTTCAATCCTTGGGCCATCTACTCCAAATGAAATCAAACAAGCAGTCAATGACTACATCGACAAACTGACCAAAGGCATAGATCAGGCCAAGGTAAGGATTGTGATAGAATGATAGTGGGAGAAGTTAATAGAAAATGAAAGAGCAAGCCACAATGGACTTCGATGATGAGTCAAGTATACTTCCTCCACAAGAGCCTGTTACTTGTCTGGGATTGACATTTGAAAACGATGAAGCCCGCCGTGTCCACTTCACAGAGGAACTTCGCAAGAAGCTGCAGGATCCGGAGTTTCGCAAGATCGAAGGGTTCCCAATCGGCAATGATGAAGATATTCTGAATCTAAGCGACCCGCCCTACTACACCGCTTGTCCGAATCCGTGGATCGCTGATTTCATCGCCGAATGGGAGTCAATGAAGCCTGCACAACCCGAAGGCTACCACTACCACCGTGAACCCTTTGCAGCTGATGTGAGCGAGGGGAAAAACGACCCGATTTACAATGCGCATTCCTACCACACCAAGGTGCCTCACAAGGCCATTATGCGTTACATTCTCCATTATACCGAGCCGGGGGATATTGTGTTTGACGGCTTTTGTGGAACCGGTATGACAGGCGTGGCGGCTCAAATGTGTGGAGATAGAAACGAAGTTGCCTCTTTAGGTTACCAAGTTGAGCAGGACGGAACCATTTTACAGGAAGAGATTGGCGAAAATGGGAAAAAAGGATGGACTTTTTCCCCCAGATTGGGGGCAAGACGAGTTGTGCTGAACGACTTATCACCTGTTGCTACCTATATTGCCCATAACTATAATACGCCAGTAAATTCACTAGAATTTGAAAGGGAAACTAATCGCATTCTTAAGGAAGTCGAAAAAGAATGCTCTTGGATGTTTCAGACAAAGCATTCAGACGGACGATTAGGTACGATAAACTATACTGTTTGGTCGGATGTGTTTATCTGCCCGGAATGCGCTAATGAAATTGTGTTTTGGGATGCTGCTGTTGATCATGACAAGGGGAAAGTTAATGACAATTTCCTATGCCCACACTGCACAGCTCAATTAACAAAACGAAAACTGGACCGTTCTTGGGTTACTGCCTTTGATATGGATATCAATGAAACCATAAAGCAGGTGAAGCAGGTTCCTGTTCTCATTAATTACAGCGTTGATGGGAAAAGGTTTGAAAAAAAACCAGATGATGCTGACTTCACACTCCAGCGAAGGATCAATGATGCTCCAATACCATATCCTTTCCCCAAAAATCGAATGATGCCAGGGAAAGAAACCCGTCGTAACGACCCTATGGGAATTACTCATGTGCATCACTTTTACACACGGCAAAATCTATGGGTAATCGCAGCCACATTAGAAAAATTGCCAAACTTAAACTATGCAATAACGCTATTGCCAGTAATTTGGACAAACACAAAGCTGTACCGATATAGGTGGGCAGGTGGCTTTGCGGGCGCCGGTGGGGGCCCGCTCGCAGGAACGTTGTTCATACCATCCCTAATAAAAGACATTTCTCTTCTCAAGTCGCTTTCTGATTATTTCAAAAAGGGAGTCAAAAAGAAACAATTGCTTGAAAAAATGACTCCACAAGTGATCATGACTAGCTCATCATCAGTGATGCAGCAGATGCCAGATAATTCTGTCGACTATATTTTTACTGACCCTCCCTTTGGGGCTAACTTGAATTATTCTGAGCTTAATTTTCTTTGGGAGTCGTGGCTAAAGGTATTAACAAATTATGACACAGAAGCCATTGAAAATGACGCTCACAAAAAGGGGTCGATTGAATACCGCTCAATAATGGCTGCTTGTTTTGTCGAGTTCTATAAAAAGTTGAAACCGGGCCATTGGATGACAGTTGAATTTTCAAATACAAAAGCATCTGTCTGGAATAGCATTCAAACTGCCCTGACAGAGGCCGGATTCATCGTTGCCAATGTATCTGCCCTAGACAAAAAACAGGGTACTTTTAAAGCAGTAACCACACCAACAGCAGTTAAACAGGACCTCGTTATCTCAGCTTACAAACCAAATGGCGGCTTTGAAGAACGCTTCCAGAAGGAAGCGCAAACCGAAGAAGGCGTGTGGGATTTTGTCCGTACACACTTGAATTATCTACCAATTACTAAGGAATTGGGGGGCTTGTTACAGTTCGTCCCGGAACGCGATCCTCGCATCCTGTTTGACCAGATGGTAGCTTACTATGTCCGTAAAGGCTACCCAGTGCCGATCTCCAGCCAGGAGTTTCAGAACGGACTATCGCAACGCTTCATTGAGCGCGATGGCATGTATTTCCTGCCGGATCAGGTGGCTGAATACGACCGCAAGAAGATGATCTCGGGTGAACTCAAGCAGATGTCTATGTTTGTCTCCGACGAAGCATCTGCCATTCAATGGCTTCGTCAGCTGATCAAGGAAAAGCCTCAGACCTTTTCCGACATCAACCCGCAGTTCATGCAGCAGCTTGGCGGCTGGTGCAAGAACGAGGCCCAGCTCGACCTGCGCGAACTGCTGTACCAAAACTTCCTCTGTTACGAAGGCAAAGGCCCTGTCCCCGAACAGATCCACGCTTACTTGTCCACAAACTGGAAAGAGCTGCGCAACTTGTCCAAGGATGATCCGACTCTGGTAACCAAAGCCCGCGACCGCTGGTACGTGCCCGATCCCAACAAGGCAGGCGACCTGGAGAAGCTGCGCGAGAAGGCTCTGCTCAAGGAGTTCGAGGAATACAAAGAGGTCAAAAAAAAGCTCAAGGTCTTCCGCTTGGAAGCAGTCCGCGCCGGGTTCAAGAAAGCCTGGCAGGAACGCGACTACGCCGTCATCATCGCCGTGGCCGACAAAATCCCCAGCAATGTCCTGGAAGAAGACCCCAAACTACTCATGTGGTACGACCAGGCAGTAACACGGATGGGAGGGGAATAACAAATGAAACTCGATCTTGGCACAATTAGAAGCAATTACAGTGGTTTTAATGCCATTGCTGATGTTGCCGTTAAAACGAAGGATGCTTGGCTCGACTCAATTAAACTTGATCTTTCTTCATGCAGTTTTTTTGAAGCCAATATGGCAGCTCCACTTTATACCGTTATTTCACGACTTCGTGATGATCTGAATGATGTATCAATTTCCAATATGCCAGACGGAGTATGTACAATTCTTCGGAAAAATAAATTCCTGAGCGTATTCAATCAAACTGAGTTAGCGGATACAAACCAAACAACATTGCCGTTCAAGATTTTTAAGCTTACCGCTGGAGATCAGTTTAATGATTATCTTAATACTTATATGCAAGGAAGAGGTCTTCCGACTATGTCGGGAGCATTGACCAAACGATTTAGGCAAAGTCTGTTTGAAATATTTCTCAATGCGACTTTTCATTCTCAATCGGAATCAGGAATTTTTGTTTGTGGACAATTTTATCCGAATAAACATCGATTGGATTTTACCATTGCAGATGCAGGGGTCGGGATTTGGGAAAACGTAAGACAATACAGAAAGATGCCGAACCTTGATTCTTGCCAGGCCATCCAATGGGCCATGATAGAGGGTAATACAACGAAAACTGGGAATCAGCCAGGTGGTCTTGGTCTCAAGCTGATTAAAGATTTTATTCAGATGAATGGTGGAAAGATTCAAATTGTATCAAGATTTGGATATTACGCATTTTCTGCAATTAGTGAATCTATTCAGAAAATGGATAACGATTTTCCAGGGACCTGCGTAAATATTGAAATCAACACAGAGGATACAAGCAGTTACTGTTTGAAGTCGGAACTGAAAAGTGAAGATATCTTCTGAAATTTAAGGATTTATTATGAATGATCAAATCAAATTAAAGGTAGCGGATCTGATAGGAAGTACGCTCTGCATATCCGCAGAGGACGGCCAGAAAGTATTCGGCAAGGTAGAGCAGCTCGTGAAAGATGGGAAGCAGGTTACCATTTCATTTGAAAATGTAACTATGCTGATCTCTCTCTTTATGAATGTAGCAATTGGACAGCTCTATGGCTCTTTTAGCGAGGAAACTATTCGAGCTCAGTTGAAAGTTGAAGGACTTTCCCCTGATGACATGGAGCTACTCAAGCGTGTTGTTGATAATGCCAAGAAGTATTACTCCAACAAAAAATCTTATGATAACGCATGGCTGAAGGAAGATAATAATGAAGAATAAAGCGTATGATCTGTCTTCCTATTCCTTCAGTTCAGGTGAACAAATTCTTCTGGACACAAATGTCTGGCTTTACCTGTTTCCGGCACCAAATAACCCGTCAATTAGCTTTGCGACTCAATACTCGACTGCTTTTTCAAATCTTGTTTCTGCACAAGCTCAACCTGTGCTCGATCCAATGGTGTTGAGTGAATACCTTAACCGATACATAAGAATTGAGTGGGAAGGATTCTACAAACCCCAATATCCGAAATTTAAGGATTTTAGAAACTCATCAGATTTCCCAGTAATTGCATCAGCAGGAGAAACGTTTGCAAAAAAAATCCTAAGTTTCTGTCAAATTCACTCCCTCCCAGCCGATGAATTGGATTTGCATCGGGCACTGTCTTCTTTTGCCGCGGGAGGTAAAGATTTTAATGATGCGCTCTTGGTGGACATTTGCAAAAAAAGAAATCTTAAGTTGATGACCAATGACGGTGATTTCCAGAACGGAGGGATCGAGGTTTTAACCACAAATCCCAAACTTTTAAGAGCTTGTCCATAATTTTCAACCACTCAAAAAACTGGTAGCTTAATGAATAGTTGGCAATACAGCGCCGTTCATAACAGTGCCTGCAAGGTCATCGAAGAGCAGACTTTGTGGGGGCAGACGGTGTGCCGTGTCTGGTTGCCGAACCAGGACGCGGTGGTACGTGTGCCCCGCTCCGTCTTGCGACCGCTGAGTGCCGACCTAAAGCCGGAGATTGAGGCCGGGCGCATAGCCTATGTGGCCGCCGCAGCCAAGGTGGCGGAGGTGCTCGAAGGTTCAACCAGTGCTACCGACGGTCATATATTGCTGGCTCCCATGGAGTCCAACGTTATTCCGCTGCCGCACCAGATCCAAGCCTTGTCCCGGGCCATCTCCGGTGATCGCGTGCGCTACCTGTTGGCCGACGAGGTAGGGCTTGGCAAGACCATCGAGGCCGGTCTGATCATGCGCGAGCTGAAGCTGCGCGGACTGGTTCGGAGAATCCTGGTCGTCGCGCCCAAAGGCATCGCTACCCAGTGGGTGGCGGAAATGCAGACCCACTTCAACGAGCCGTTTCAGCTCGTCCTGGGCGATGATCTCGTTACTTTGCAGCGTCTTGTTCCGGGTGGCGATCAGAGAAGTTCTGCATGGTCTCTATTCGATCAAGTCATTGTATCTTTCGATTCAGTAAAACCCATGGACAAACGGCGGGGCTGGACTGCCGAACGCATCGCCGAATACAACCGCATCCGGTTCGAGGCTCTGATTACCGCCGGTTGGGATCTGGTGGTAGTGGACGAAGCTCACCGCCTGGGGGGGAGCTCCGATCAGGTCGCCCGCTACAAACTCGGCAAAGGGCTGGCGGAGGCAGCCCCCTATGTGCTACTCCTCTCGGCTACGCCCCACCAGGGGAAGACCGATGCCTTCCATCGCCTCATGAACCTGCTGGATGACGACGCCTTCCCTGATATGGACAGCATTTCCCGCGAGCGGGTAGCTCCGTACGTTATCCGTACGGAGAAGCGCAAGGCCATCGATTCCGAGGGCAAGCCGCTCTTTAAACCCCGGCGTACACAGATGGCCCCGATTGCCTGGAAGAGCCGGCACCATCTACAGAAACTTCTTTATGAAACGGTGACCGACTATGTACGTGAGGGCTACAACCAGGCCATGCGCGAACAGAAACGCCACATTGGCTTTTTGATGATCCTGATGCAGCGCCTGGTTGTCTCCAGCACCCGGGCGATCAGAAGCACGTTGGAACGACGGCTCGCGGCGCTCAAGGAAGGCGAGCAACAAATCAGACAACGCCTGGAGGAAATTCAAAATAGCGTTGATGGATCAGAAAGTCCTGACAATGAAATGGCCGAACTGTATGACATGAACGGACAGGAGTTGCTCGATGAGCTGTTAAAATCCCATGTGTCGGCTTTGCAAAGCGAAAGCAGCCATGTTGAAATTCTGCTAGACGCGGCAATTCGTTGTGAACAGGCTGGTCCAGATGCCAAGGCCGAAGCCCTGATCGAGTGGATCTATAAGCTACAGTCTGAGGAGAACGAACCGGATTTGAAAGTACTAATCTTCACCGAATTCGTTCCTACCCAGCAGATGCTGAAGGAGTTTTTGGAAGTCCGGGGCATTTCTGTCGTTACCTTGAATGGCTCCATGGATATGGAGGAACGCAAGCAGGCTCAGGATGCTTTCCGAAAAACGCATCGCGTACTCGTCTCTACTGACGCCGGCGGAGAGGGATTGAACTTGCAGTTTGCTCACGTCATCATCAACTACGACATCCCCTGGAACCCGATGCGGCTGGAACAGCGAATCGGCCGAGTGGATCGGATAGGACAGCCCAAAATGGTGCGGGCGATCAATTTCGTGTTTGAGGATTCGGTCGAGTTTCGTGTCCGCCAAGTGCTGGAACAGAAACTCTCGGTGATCTTCGATGAGTTCGGCATCGATAAGACGAGCGACGTTCTCGATTCCTCCCAAGCAGGCGAGTTATTCGAGGATATGTTTGCCTCGGCTATCCTTGATCCTGACGGCATCGAAACCTCTGTTGAGCAAAAAGTGGCCCAGATCCGTGGGGAGATCCAGCGTGTGCGGGAATCCTCGGCTATCTATGGTATCTCGGAAGAACCTGATGTACAGATGGCAGAGCGTCTGCGCTCCCATCCTCTGCCTCACTGGGTGGAGCGGATGACGGTAAGTTATCTCACCTCCCACGGCGGTTTAGCCAAACGCAAACGTTCCTGGTGGGATCTGAATTGGCCGGACGGGCAGGAACATCGTAAAGTTGTCTTCAACACTCGGGAAGCGGATCGTCTCGCCGGCACTACCCTGCTGAATCTTGAAAATAGCCGCATCCGAGGGTTGGCACTGAATCTGCCCCATATCGCACCAGGTCAACCACTGCCTTGCGTCACCGTAGACGGATTGCCCACTGGCATTTCCGGGTTCTGGGGACTCTTCGAAATTCGACTCCAGGCCGGAATGCACCAGAAAACACAGCTTCTGCGCATCCCCATGGTGCGGCGTGGTTATGTCAGTGTATTCGTGAGCGAGGAAGGTAAACTTTTTCTCCCCACAGCCCGGCATATCTGGGATGCGCTGCAGACAGCAGAAGTCAGAATACAGTCAACACTTGGTAGGGATGATTCCATGAAAGCCTATCAATGTTTGCATGAAGCGGCAGAACACGCAGGGCGGGAATTGTTCAACTCCTTACAGCATGCTCACCTTGCCTCCGTAGCTCACGAAGAGGAACGTGGGATCACCTCCTTTGCCTCACGCCGTAAGGCTATTGAGCGCGTGGGCTTGCCGGAAGTTCGCCAGTTCAGGCTATCCCGTTGCAATGCAGACGAAGGCGAATGGCGGCAAGAATTGCAGGCCGCGAAGCAGATCGTACCGGAAATCAGGGCATTGCTCATACTACGAATTATGAACGGATGTATTCTATGAACAGTTGGCGAGACACCATATTAAACGATTTTGTGCCCAACGTCAGCAAGCTGACACTGGTTGCCGATCCAGATTGCCTGCTGACCGAGGAGAAGTTGGCCTTGAAGCTTCGCGAACGCGGATTTGATTTAATTGAGTTCAATGATCCTATCGAATTCAGATATGCCTATGAATCCAAGTACCGCTTGATATGGGACCGGGGTGAACACACCGACTTGGTTGTTATCCTTCGTTTGCAGAATACAGAACTGGATTCTCTGCCTTATGACCTGCTTGGCGCGGGCCGAAAACTCTCTTTCAATATGGGAGATCTTTTTCCCAACATGAGCTATCCGGTCATTGAACAGCTTGACAGAAGCTTGCTGGATTCTCTCTTTGAAGCCCAATGCAAATCGTTGCCTGATCGAATGGGCGACAATGCGACCAAGGATTACATTCTTCGCCATGTGTTTGGTATTGCGGCTGAGTTGATCGTCAACGATGTAGAATTACTTCGCACCTTGCTCCGTCTGCACTATGGCAATCTTCAACTTCCGTTAATGCTGTCTGAACGACTCATCCATGTTCTTAAAGACCACCAGGGATTTAAAGACTGGCCTCTCTCAGAGATTATTCCGGACGCTGAAGCCTTTTTCTATTTCTTGCAGGAACGCTGGCCGCTCTTTCTTTCCAGACAGGGCAAAGAGAATCTGGTGCAGGAAGAAACATCAGGATATGGTCTCAAGTATCCGGGTTTGGAGTGCCTGCCATTTGACCATCAAGACATCAAGGTCTACATTGACAACTTGTTCCTGGAAGGGAAACTCACTCCTATCGAAGTCCAAGACTTTGAAGTAGATGCCAACTCTTGGATTCGAAGCGGTATCGCCACATCTGGCGGGGATGATGAGTTACGGATTTCCCGCTTGTTTGATCTTATCAAGAAAGGACTGCCCTCTCAGGACGCCCGCCACTCGGACTGGACTGCCTTTGCATTGAAATGGGCCGAATTGTCTTCTCTGGTTTATTGTGGAGAGCACCCGGTGTATCAGACTCGTCTCATAGAAATGGGTGATACGTTGAATGTAGCATTTGCAGCCTGGCTGGTGAATCACTATTCCAGCCTGATGAACTTGCCTCCAACCAATCCTGCTATGTTGCACCATGTGCCGCGCCGTTTGGTTCGAGATAGGGAAGACTCAGCTAATGGACAGGTAGCATTGATCGTAGTTGATGGTCTGTCCCTCGATCAGTGGGTAACCGTTCGTCAGATTTTGCAAAAACAGAACGTCCATTTAATGATGCGAGAATCTGCGACCTTCGCGTGGATTCCTACGCTGACATCAGTATCACGGCAATCGATTTTCTCGGGCAAGCCGCCGCTTTATTTTCCATCATCGATTAACTCTACCAACAGTGAAGGGAAACTCTGGACACAGTTCTGGGAAGGCCAAGGTCTGTCTCGGCTGGATGTTGCTTATCAGCGAGGTTTAGGTGATGGCGATGCGGTCGATATCCTCGATTCCATAATACATCCAGGGAAAACCAAGGCGGTGGGCCTTGTTGTGGACAAGATTGACAAGATTATGCACGGCATGCAACTGGGTTCCGCCGGAATGCACAACCAGATTAAGCAGTGGTGCCAGGGAGGGTTCTTAACTTCGCTAGTTGCTCAACTGTTGGAATACGGTTACGATGTCTGGCTGACGGCCGATCATGGCAATATTCAATGTGACGGCAAAGGGCGCCCATCAGAGGGGGTGATTGCTGAAACCCGTGGAGAGAGAGCTCGTGTCTATCCTTCGTCTGAACTCCGTTCTCAGGTAGCAGCATCTTTCCCGTTTGCACATGAATGGCCGCCTATCGGATTGCCTGCGAATTATTTCCCCCTAGTGACTGGTGGTCACGATGCATTCGTGAATCAGGGCGATACCATCGTAGGACACGGCGGTATAGCCATCGAAGAAGTAATAGTCCCTCTTGTGAAATTTGAAAGGAGAACACCGTAATGGGTAAGAGGCACGAAACCATAGGAATCAAGCAGGCTATTCGTTTCGAGTGGATGCAGAAAGCAGCCAATTTGTTACTGGCAGGGCTTGATGCCAAAAGTATTCGGCAGGAATTACATGAGTTCCTGGCAGACAGAAAGGTCAGTAACCCGGAATACGAGCAAAGCGTCCAGACTCGAACTTTTGTCGTTAACAATCTAATGAAGATCTGGGTATCTCCAGATCCGGAACTGATTCCATTCCGGGATGCCTCGCTTGAGTTTTTACGAAGAAATCCGTCTAAGGCCATTGCAATTCATTGGGGACTTATCGCAGCTACTTATCCTTTCTGGTTCAATGTAGCACGCCAAACAGGGCGTCTTCTGGCTTTACAGGATCGGGTAACCCAGATGCAGATCATTAACCGCCTCAAGGAACAATATGGTGACCGGCAGACAGTGAGTCGGTATGCCAGGTATGTCATCCGTTCCTTTGTAACCTGGGGTGTATTGCAGGATTCCGAAGTCAAAGGGTGTTATGAGAAATCAACGTTAGTGAGCAATACAGAGCCAAACTTGGCTATCTTAATGTTCGAGTCTGCGCTCTTGGCTACACCTGAGGCCAAAAGCGTGTTAGGGTTTCTTCTAAACAATCCGGCGTTCTTTCCCTTCCAACTCCCGGTGATGACTGGTGATTTTATAGCCCAGCGTAGCGAACGAATCGAAGTAGTGCGCTATGGATTGGACGACGTGCTGTTGAAATTGACAGCGAAGGTCAGCTGAAAATAGCTATCGACAAAAGATCGAGTCTTGGCATTTCTCTTATCAGAGAGATATACTTGATAGAATTGTACTCCAATAATCTAGCAATACTTTCTGCATGTAATTTTGAAACTTTGTATGCAAAAAGTATAAATTGCATCATCCCCAAGCTAAAAAGAAGCCTACCGTATGGTTGGTTTCTGAATAGACTGCATTCCTTTACTGCCTGCACCACCCGGAACATTCCTTCATGTACTGGCACCAGGAGCATTGAATCCCGGGCTGGGGATGGAAATGTTCGGTAGTGATGCCTTCGTAGGCGATCCTGTACAGGTCGGCGATGCGTCGCTTACGCTGTTCGTTGGCTGGGTGAATCTTGACCCGGATTACCTGGGGAGTCTTCGTCTTGACCAGGTAGACCAGATCCAGTGACGGAGGCGTGTCTCCCGTGGCTTCTTCGATCATCATCTGGTAGGTGACCAGCTGAAGTTCATGATCGAAGGCGGCATGCCCGGCATCCGGTTTGGCGGCAGCGGATTTGTAGTCCACTGCCGTCAGGTCGTGCTGGACGAGGTCGATGACGCCTCGTACGGGAACCGGCAGGCCGGAGAAAGTGGCAGATAAGCCGACTTCCACTCCCAAGGGCATCTGTGAAGCAACCTCGTCGGAATTCATGTAGGCTTTGACCGTGTTCCATGCACAGGAGCGGACTTTCTGTCTCGTTTCTTCGTCGGCGTAGTTCACCGGCCCTTCCGTCTTCTCCAGCTCCAGGAAGTGAGTGGAGAAGGCTTCTTCCATGACCGTCTCACTGCTATCTTCTCCCCGCCATCGGGCGAGGTTGAAGGACTGTAACGTAGCGTGGATGGCCTTGCCTACATGCAGAGCAACTGTCGTCGGTTTCCGTATCTGCGCCACCTTTTCGAAAAAGAAGCGCAGGGAACACGACAGGTACGATTTAACGGACGAGGGAGACAGGTAGTCCGGGAGTATGGCAGAGGAAGAAGAAGCCTCCGAAGGAAACTTCTTCTCCAATGCCATAGCTGGGTGCAGGGAGTATGAACGTATTGGCCGGGTTGCAAGAGCGATCATGGTTAGTACGGGTTGGAGTTGCCGGCATAGGTCGCAGCGGGACGGCGGGTATAGTTGTTCCTGCCCGATGCCGAACGTTTGGGTGATGAGCCGGAGCGATTCATCAGTTCGTCGATCAGCCCGGAGGCTTCCATGCGGTTGAGCATAGCAACGGGTTTGTTGAATCTCCGGGTAGCCAGTTCATTCAGGGCAGAGTCATCCAGTCCGACTTTTCCGGACAATTCCAGAATGAGCGCCTGTTGTTTCTCCGAGCATTTCCATGCGCGAGTAGGTTCAATAGGGCCACCAGAAGCGCCTACAGGAGGCGTTTGTCTCACGGATGATGTGGATGTCGTCTGTGAACCGAAAGCCCCGGGAATCGGCGTTTGCGCAGGTTGTATGCCGTAATGTTCGTTGGGGACGAATCCGACCTGTTGAATCTGGGCATCGACGGTTGCTTGAAGGGAGCCGTAAAGTCGTTCCGCTTCGCGAGGCAATTCTGATGTATTGCTGATTTCCGTTTCGATGGATACCTCGAATTGGTGGGAGGAATACCCCGGCAGTCCGAGACGTTTGCTGTAGTTGGCGATGAGTTTGATAGCCATGATGGTTGTTTCTTTCTTGTTGATGGGTAGAGACAGTAAAGCCGCCATGCCCGAGGTAGGGAGCATGGCGGCTTTGTGAAAATGACAGGCAGGTAAGCTCCTGTGTCTGGTATATATGACGGTAGAGGAGGTATTATTTCAAAAGAGAAGGATTCTTTAGATCCCGTTAACCCGGAAAAGTAGACATGGCGTTGTCGCAACCGGAGCCATGAATTGCAGTAATTTTTTTTGGTAAGTTGTTGACAATAAGAAGATTTTATGTCGGTATTTTAAGAATCAGCTAAAAGGAAAGCAACACCCCGATACAAAGGATCTGTGTCGGGGTGTTGTACCTTATTCGTTCCAGTATTTCTCCAGACCGTGATGTATTATGAGTGTTACATAAGCATCATCCGAGTAAGCGTTCTTGGACTCTGCATCCTGTAACGATACAAAGTCCTCCGGGTGTTTGGCTGCTTGCTCTCTCAGCTTCAGTAAAAGCCTTTTCCCTGTCCATCGATTTTCGCTACTCTTCATGTTCCACGGCATAGGGAGGTTCTCCATATCAACATAAATTGACGAGTCGAGGCACGACGGTGGGTCCACAACAGGAGCCTTAGGCTGTATTTGCCATATAAATGAAACAGCCAGCAGCACATTGAGTGTGACAATAACGATATTTTTCTTCATAGTTTTCTTTCTAAGTTAATTGTTAAAAGCAACACTACTTACAGAGGCTCTGCGCCGGAATGTTGTGACTAATTCATTTTACTGGATATTTCTCCATCCAGATGCGTCGATAAGTATTTGCTAGGCTGAGTTTACGAGATAGAATCTCTTGCTGCCTGAAATATTCTTCTGTTGGAAATGGGGGGTCGGTTAAATTCAGTTGCACCTCGATACCCAGATTACATATATCGTTTTCTTTTTTCAGCTCGACATTTGCGTTCGCCAATTCGTCTGTAACTTGTTCCAGTTTGATGTTATGATGAATCGTCTCTCCAGTGAAGGCAAAGATAACGCTGAACATTATCCCCAGCACCCACACAGTGATCTTCGCACTCCGGGGCCAGCGATTTGATTTGTCTTTCATAATAAATGATCTCCTTCCTTAAATATACATGACAATCAGCAAGAGGTTATTTCATCAAAGACGGCTTAAAGGAGTTATTTCAACGTTACTTGGTAGATTTGGGACTACCGAACTTTCCGAGTGAGGGAAGAAGTACTGCTAAAATCAACGCAAGAGCGGTAACAAGACTTGTTCGATATATTTTACATTCATATTGCAATGATTGATATGAGATGAATTAGCCAATGGGAGAGGGCAAGGTATCATTTGAAGGCAGTGCTAGATAACTCAAAGATCTTTTAGAAAATAACGAACGCTTTTCCTCAGCATGTCGGCATCTTCTGCTCTGCCATTTTCTCTCAACTTTGACTCTAATTCCCGGGCTCTGTCGGCGATGGCATTCAACTTGTTTCGAATTCCGGTATTCCTTTGTTGAATCGCTCCCTCAAGTATTCGGGCTTTACGCCTGGCGTTTTCCGCTCCTGACGGATCGGTACGGCCAGTAAGGGCGCTGGGGGTCATGCATGAGACAGCCCATGATTCAAGGCTGGATATTTGCTTTTCATCTTTGATGTTCTGTTTACGAACCAGGGATATCTCTTGCTTTGACCTATAAAGGTCGGTAACGACGGAAGCGAGATCATTAAGTAGTAGTTGATCATCCTCTTTTGCGTCCTTCAGAGTCCGCTTAATGTTGGCGATGGACATTTTTCCTGCATTAAGGTTGCCGGACGATATGTCTTGCAAAACCACTGGTTTTTGAGCCTCCTCGGGGGAAAGGTAATCTTTTCTTTTCCCTTCATCCTTGCTCTTCGCGTTTGCCACGGCTTCCCGTAATGCTTTGACGCAGTCCGTATTGTTCCCATCAACAGCTAACATAAGAGCTGGTTCTCTTTCCTTAGTCTGCGCTTTAACGTTCGCTTCTGTCGCCTCAAGACGTGAATACTCATTTATCATGTTTTGTCGTTCTGCACTTCTCATCCAGTCCATTCTTTTCATGGGTACGTCTGCGAAAGAAGCATCACGTCTGGCAATCTCTTCTCTAAGTGCATTTGCGTTGATTTGTTCTCTGCTAAGTAGTTCCTTGTCTCCATATGTCACTTGTGTCTCATCTCCTTCGTTGGCAACATTCAGGGAGGCGGCACTCTCTCTCTTGCTCTTTTTTCTCAATTCTTCCTTTAACCGGTCTCCCGTTTCTTTAGAAATTGAATATGCCAGCTGTAAACTTGTTTTGTTTTTCTTATTCTTGATCGTTACATCAGTTTGGCTTGTAACTAGCAGTGGAAATAAATCATCCGCTCCGAACTTATCATAAGCTCCCCATTCAGAAATATATTCACAATAAGGTTCTCTCATTATTAAATGTAATGGCGTATTTCCATCAATATCTTGAATATTTACATTAATGCCTTTTTCAACAATAAATTTAATTCGATCGGCTTCAAATTTGAGCCCTCTAAAATATTTGAGATTTCCAAAGTCTTTGGATAATATGTAATGAAGAACAGTTGCTTTGTCTTTATCCTTTATATCAAGAATAGATCCATTCTCTATAAGATATTGAATAACATCTTTGTTTTTGATGTAAAATAATGGGGTCCTTCCCAAGTTGTCCTTGCCGTTAATATCAGCCCCATTAGCAATAAGTAATTTAGCCATGTGTAAGTTGTCTACCTCATGTAAGGGCGTTTTCCCTTTCGCATCACGACAATTGACTTCAGCTCCATTTCGAATAAGGAGATCAAAGACAGTTCCCCATTCTGAGGTATAATCGGAGTCTGAACGCTTCACTAAATCGTGAAGTGGAGTTACACCATCAACTCCTGTGATTCGGACATTGGCATGTCTTTGAATTAACTCTATTGCTATTTGGGGACTTTCACGATATTGAGAGCAGGCGTCTCCCAATAGTGAAGAGGTATGTTTCCCTACTTCATCGGGATTGGCTCCACGATCCAGCAATGATTTAACAAGATCATACTGATCCGTGAAGACTGCGTTGTGCAATGCGGATATTTCATTTTTAGAGATATGAGCATTCGGATCCGCTCCAAGTTTCAACAGGAATTTAGCAATCTCAGGTTTCCTCTGGTAAACGGCAATATGCAAGGCCGTGGGATATTCGCATGCTACTCCTCCAATATAAGGATGCCTCGTCTCACAATCGTTAATATCTCCTCCGTTTTTGATTGTTAACAGCATTTTACCTAGAACAAAATCTGCTTCTTTTTCAGGAGATAGTCGGGCAACTTGCCTATCTATTTCTTGCTTATCTGAGGATGTTAACTTATCACAAGACGACAGAAATAATGAAGAAAGTAAAAAAAGTGTAATATATTTTTTCATAATTTTAAAGCGCCCATGGACTTGGATTATTTGAATGTCTTACTTGTCCTGTTCCGCCACAGGTTGGACATACAATAATTGGCCGATTCATATTATATCCACCTGCCCCCGCAGTACATGTTCCAGTTCCCCGGCATCTGTTGCAGGTCTCGATTTTATTGGCTTCACGTTCTGCCTGAATTCTGTTATTGTACATTATCGCTTGTTGTGCCATTTGGCGTAATTTTTGATCTTGGAGCTCATTCGAAATTTGTCTTTGTGTTCTAGCGTTTTCCCAGGATACTATATCATCATTGTTTTCCTTATGATTCAGCATTCCTATTAAAATCAGAAAAAACAAGCCCATTCCTATTGCAGTATAATAGCTCAATTTCCATGATTTATAGCCTATATTCAGTTTCTTCAATCCCCACCGATGGATCTGATTCAGAATTTCATGGTTCTGAAGCCAATCTGACAAGGTTCTGTATTCCTTTCCCGTCGATGCCTTCATTTCATCTGGAGAAAAGGCTTTCTCGTGTTGTTCCGCATGAGCAGACGATGTGTCTGAATGAGATGCCGTACCTTCTGAACCGGATCGTGGAGGGAAAGGCGGCAGCTTGGCACTGGAAATAAACCATTCAAAGGAGTCTTCGCAGGAACGCCATTGATCCCATCCTTCTGTCCAAACGTAAGACCCTGGAGGCAGAGTCCGCTGATGATAAAGTCCTTTTAACTCGTCTTCAGTAAAAGGGCCTTCCTGTGTGCTACCGGGTTTGGCGAGGTAATATGAAATCATAGGAATCAAAGAGTATATCCATGGAGCGACCGAGAGAAACCTCATCAGAGAAATGTCATCAGCAGGCCTCCCAGGATAAGTACAGAAACAAGTACAATGCTGAGGATGGAAAAGGTACGCTTCCATGAGTACTTGAAACTCCGGGCGATCAGAAGGATAGCCAGGACTTCGCCGAAGAGAAATAACCATGACGAATTCGTCAGATTGCCAAGCATATCGAAAACGGTCAAACCGACACACCACAAAATCAGTGTTTTGCGGTTCAAGATGGTATCTCTGGGAGAGAACAGCACCATACACCAGTACACCAATAAGCCAAAAATGATGCTGATAACGAAAGGACCCGCAGGTAACGAGGGTGTCGAAGTTTTTATAAGCTCGTAGTATTCATCCAGTTCTCTTTGTGCTCCGGCATCGCCTGCATCGGCTTTCTGCTTCAATTCATTCAAGTACCACTGATTATTGCTCTTCGCCCGGGCAAGCTGTTGCCTCAGCATGTCCGCTTGTGCGGTATCTCCTTTGCCCTCGGCCACAGCGATGGCGTTCTCCATCTGTGCCGCTCCTACAGCTTGCTGACCTGCTGTATTAGCTCCATCCATGTACTGCTTGTACACTTGGTCACCATAGCGCTTCTTTGATAGTGCGACACTTTTATCCAAGTCTGCCTGCAATGCACTCTTTTGCGGAGGAGCGCCGGGCTCATCTTGAGACAACGCATTGTGGGGATAAAAAAGGCAACAAACGCCCAGCAGTAGAACGGTAAGAATTTTTTTCTTGATCCAAGATCCTTGTATGTGACGTATCGTATTCATTGTAATATACTTTGTGTTTATACTCCCAAAATTACTCCTGCCAAAGCGCCCCCGACAAGAGTCAGCCCTATGCAGATGCCAAGTACTCCGAATGATTTCCCCAAGGTGAAGTTCAAGAGCTTGTGAGCCACCAGGACAATCGCAGCCAATTCCAGTAAGACGAGGACCTCGGAATCTATCATGGCAAGAATGAGATCGACTACAGCGAATGCAATAGCAATCGTCTTGAAATCCTTGATTGCCGCCGGTTCTTTATGCTCGGACAACCAGTAGAGCGCCAGGAAGATCGAATAACCAAACAATCCGGAGCAAATCAACGTAAACAGAATCTCCCTGCCGGGTTCTGTTTTGCTAAGCTCCCGAGCGCTCTTACTGACAAGGATGGCGCAGGAGGACAATAGGGAGGTAGTTACAATGGCCAATCCTGTCGTTAACCCGATTTTATATATTTCATTTCTCTTCATGTGATTACATGTTGTTGGTTATTGATTGCAGAATATGCTTCTTAACCCGCTTCCAGTTGCGGCAGGACAACGTTCGAATACCGGAGTCCGACTGGCTGATCAGAATGCCATGGGCGGCCTGCTCTCGTTCCAGTACAAATCGGCGTTCCTTCTCACTGAGAGATCCGGGATGAGTGACCTCGACGATCACAGGCCTCATCTTCCCGTCGGGGAAACAAACCATGCACCGGTGCTCTACCGTCTCCATCCCGCCCGGCCAGACAATGGCCCCGGCGCTTTGCACCTCTTCCAGAGAATGCCATTGAAACCCTTCTGATGAATCATGACTATGGCAATCCGGGTGTCGACAGTCCGCACAGCGATACCCCAGCGGCTCCCCGCACAAATCGTCCACCAGAACCTTGTGCCCGACAACCAGTCCTCCCTGCCTGTCAGCCTCCAGACTCTGGACGACATAACGATGCATGGCCCGTTCGACGAGCATCAGTTGGTGACCTCCGCATTGAGGGCAGGTGAACTGGATGATACTTTTCATTGCTGGCATCTCGTTTACATTGCCTGTATATCTCCTTTTTACGATTTTAGTCAACGTAAAAATCTCACTTTAATCTCAAAAAGAGGAATGTTGTATAACGATATTGCCATTACTGAGCGATAGTGATACATTCCGAAGCATGGCAGGAGTGAATCAGGATGAGCTGAAAATGAACGTCAAGCTGTGGCTCAAGGCCAACAACTTCGACTACGCATGGCTCGCCGAACGATGTTTCGTGACGGAAGCGACCGTCCGCAACTGGATGGCTCAGAAACCCATTCCCGCCGCCAAGGAACACATCATCCGGGAATTGATCAAACAGCTCCCGCTGACTCTCCCGAGCCGGGTGCAGGTGGAAGAGGAAACGTTGATTACCCTGAAGCTTGATCCGGATACCCGCAAGGTTCTTGAGAAGAAGGCTTTCTCCCAGGGCAAGACCTTGAAGGAATTCCTGGCCGACGAAGTGCCGAGGCTCGGCAATCCCCCGCTTGCCTGAGCTTATGGAAGCTCCCGACTTCGCTCTCCCTCCGGGAACCTTGCTCGGTAATTACAAACTTCTCAAGGTACTGGGCCGGGGAGGTTTCGGCATCACCTACATTGCCTGGGACAATCAGCTCAGGCGCAACATCGTTTTCAAGGAATGTTTCCCTCTGGGGCTGTGCAGCCGCGATCCGGATACCAGCGCCATTATCCCCCTTCCACACGCATCACAACAGGTGTACCGGGCCGCGATGGACTCACTCCGCAAGGAAGCACAGACCCTGGCTTCCCTGAACCACGAACGAATCGTTCGGGTGTATGATGTCTTCGAGTCTCATGGCAGTATCTTCTATGTGATGCCGTGGCTGGAAGGAGGTTCCCTGCGGGAGCGTATGGACGAAGCCGCCACAGGAGGAAAAACCATTTCTGCGGATCAAGCCCGGGAGTGGCTACTTATGGTGTTGGATGGCCTGGATCATCTGCATGGCAGGGGGATCTACCACCGCGATATCAAGCCCGGCAACATCCTCTTTGACGAACGGGGGCTGCCTGTATTGATCGACTTTGGTGCGGCGCTCAACAAGCCGGAAGTGACCTGCACAGTTACACAGGGAGAGTTCTCGTACGCTTACGCCTCCCCGGAACAAATCACGGGAAAGGGAGAGATTGGCCCATGGACGGATCTCTACGCCCTGGCCGCTACCTGGTATGGACTGATCTCCAGCATCCCGGTAGAGCCAGCTGATCGGCGACTGATGCAGGATGATGTTATGCCTCTCTCAGGCATGGCACTCACCGAACCATGGCCTCGGGAACTACTGACATCCATCGACCGGAATCTGCGGCTCGAGCCTCAAGAACGTTGCCAGGCCGCCGGGGAGTGGAAAGAATGGCTGCAACAGGGGAAGCCGCTCAGAACATCATCCAGATTGGTTCTTCTCACACGCTTGCTAATCGCGGCTGTCGTTGTCTTACTGGTTGGCGTTGCCGCCTGGGGAATATGGGGGACCATACAATCCTCCCAGCCAATAAACGCCTTGCCGAAGACGCACGAAGCAGCCATGGGAAAAACAGATCCAGCCTCAAAGTCGCCAAAGGAACTCAAGGATGCACTTTACCAAAAAGTACGTGCCCATTATAAGCTGGATGACTACCTCTCCCGGTTCCCTGAATTTACACAAAAGGTTCATGCTATTCAATCCGAGTGCTTCAAGGAATTAGATGAGTTAAAACAAGAGTTGGAAAAGAAAATCCCCACTATTACCACACATCATGAGGCCTCTTCTTATTCAGTCGCCATCAGCAAACGATATGAGGCTTTGTGTAATAAATGGGCCACAGCACACCAGACACTATCCACCAAATTCCTCAATGAGCTCATCCTCCCCCTGGCTCAAATAACCGATCACGTCATCGAAACCTATCCTGCCGCCGACATGGAAGAAGAAGCCCTCCTTCCCGCCATGGAAGACCGAATTTACAAAGAATGTAATGATCCTCTCGTGGAAATGAATATTCTTTTGGACGGCTTGAACGAAAAGATCCATGACAAACGCACCGAACAGGAGCTTTCCCTGTTGGATCAAGTGCAAAAGCGATCCAATGAGTTTACCCAATGATTCAACAGGAAGAGTCGGTTGAGCTATAATTCCAATGAGTTGTAAATTTTCCACAGAATAATCAACGCTCGGCAGAAAGAAAGCCGTCCGGGGGATGGGTAAACGATAAACTGTTTCACCCATGGGAGTTTCTTCACTATTGGCAGATGGCCTATAGGAAAGCCAAAAGAAGGAAACGAGACGCAATACCTGCCGTTCCCCTTCCAATCGAACTGTAAAGGAATTCTTTACAGTTCTATCCTATTGAAGTTCAAATCTTTGCAGGATAGGATCCGTTTCCATGGGAAGATTTCTTGAAATAATCATCCCTGCTATTTTAGAAATAAGCGCAAACTTGAAATATCGGGATACTTCATTCATGTCGTGTTCCCATCTAAAAGAAAGTCATCCATGAGGAGGACTTTCTAAGTTATGGCAACTACACCTGCCACACGTCATCCGGGAGAGGAGTCAGAGACACCCCGTCACCCGGCACGGACATGCTGGCCATGCGGACGCTCCGGCTCAGCCATGCGAACAGTTCCGGGAACTTCTGATCATTGATCTGCATGGGAAGACGGCCCGGGCTGATGCTGCAAAGCTCCGACAGATCGGCACGGCCGATACCGAAGACGAACACACTGAGCTTGCGGGCAGTAGAGAGTTCTTTCAATCGTTCCTCCAGCTCCCGGTGCCGGGCGCTGGTCGGTACTCCGTCTGTCATCACGACGAGCCAGGGCTGGTAGTATTCCACCCCGTGTTCCCGGTAGGTTCTCTTGCGGTTGTCGAGTTCGGCCAGAGCCAACTCGACAGCTTCACCCAGGAGCGTTTCATTCTCCTGTGACGAGGAAATCTTCAGGCCTGTGTCAGATTCCCGGATCGGGCCGAACTCTTTCACCGTTGCTATAGTCCGGGCAAAGGTCATGACCGCTACGTCGGCGGCCAGTTTTGCCAGAGGATCGGCAAGAATGTCGCTGACGAACCGCTGAAGACTAGTATTGAGCTCATCCATCCGGGTGACCATGTTGTCTCCCGTGACGATATTCCAGTTAATCCCGTCAGCGTATTCTTGACGGACGATGTGTTGGTTGTCGCCCCGGATAATACCGTTCATACTGCTGCTGGCATCCAGCAGGAAGAGAACGGGAAGCCGGGCGTTGGTGTTGTTGCCGAACTCGCGCATGGCGGCGAGCTGTTCCTGTCTGGTTAGGTGTGTTGATGATGATATAGACATGATGATTCGAGTTAATCGTTGATGGTTGGATTCCGGGTCGCCTGATTCAACGCGCTACGACGTCGTATGCAGAGCTTGCATAAAGATTTGGCATGAGATTGCCGTAAACGCCGTGCAACATCGTCAGGAGCCTCCCGGAAGAGAATCCCGCAGTCTGTACAGACATTGGGCGTCATCTGCACCAGCAGACTTCGGGGCGGACAGGGCCGGTCGTACAGAAGATCCCGGTACATGGGATGATCCCTTCTTCCTCCCGGCTCCATATCCCTGAGGTATTGCTGCAAACAACGCGCCAGATACCCCGTCATGACGCGTGGACGCAAATCGCGACGCTGGACACAGGTAAGATTGTGGCCTAGGGCATCGCGGAGCTTGCGGGGAAGATACGACCAGACATAACGTCCGGGTGTATCGGGCGGGTAGAATCCCGCCGGAGGCTTGTACGAAGCAAACGGGTACGGCAGTATGCCCTTCCTGACGGCTTCCCGCATGTCTCCTTCTCCCCCTTGTCGGGCGAAGGGAGACAGGCCTAGAGTCAACGTCATGAAGAGCAGGACGGACAGGGCGTAGGCATCGTGGCTGCGGGTACGGAGGAAACCTCCGTAATTGCCGTGGAGCTCCGGAGCCCGGAACCGTTCCGTGCCTACTGAACAGGGATAGTCCTCGACCTGGAAACTGTCGGCATCAATCCAACAGACGGAATTATCAGAAGAGACCATCACATTGCCGGGATGTAGATCACCCAGGATAACGCCATGATGGTGCAGCGTGTGGACTGATTCAGCCAAATGCAGGCACAGTTTGATGAGGTCGTATCGAGTCCATAATGGAAACCGGTTCTTCAGCAGTTCCGCATGAGAAGCAAATGCCCCGAGAGGAACACCGTCCACCCGGGGTATCAGAACGCCGACAAAGCGTCGCAGTTCGTCGTACAGCACAGCACGAGGCCACGCCACGCACGGAGAACGAATAGGCCGGGAACACATCAACCGAAGCTTCTGCTCGCGCCAACGCATCCGTTGCGCTGGATGATAGAGCTTGGCAACGAGAGTTGTTTCTGATGGCAGATGAACGGCAAAGATCGATCCTTCACCGCCTTCCGCAATGTATTGCCCGAGAACGATTCGTTTCCCCTGGCCTGAGAATAAAACATCTCCAGTCGAATACTTCCGGTTATTACCGCAGAACGTTTTATCCAGTTGCCTCACCTGACGGTGGAGTGTATAGATAGACATAAATTAACACAATATATTGGCATTGTATCAATTATATATAACTCACAAGATTTCCGTTTTACAAAGCGGCCAAATGTGCCGTTCATTGTGTGAATCGTATGACAGAAATAGCTTATGAAATAAGGCTATAAACAGCCTGAAAGTGTACACACTTTGTACACAGATTGGGGGCGTTTTATGAAATTTGCATCTATTGCAACACTCAAAATAAATCCTCTTCAAACTATTTGTTTAAAGAGGATTATGAAATGGTGCGCCTGGCAGGACTCGAACCTGTACGCCTTTCGGCACCAGATCCTAAGTCTGGCGCGTCTACCAATTTCGCCACAGGCGCAACGAATGGGCGGACGCACTCTGCCATACCAGGCTCTGGCGTTCAAGATTAAACAGGAGTTTTTCCTTTGACGCGCTTGTGGGAAGCACCTGTGGTGAGAAACCCATAGGAAAGTTAGCTGCCCTGTTGGGTGTCTGCTTTCTGGCGGCATTTTCCATTCATGGGCGGATGTCTGGTTCCCCAAAGGCACATTTACTCCGGATTAGAAAGGGGAGGCATTGAGTACGTCCTGGTTTGTCTGCCGGTAAAGGATGGAAAATCCTTGGTAGCTGATTCTGTGAAGGAGGTTCTGGAGAAAGGAAAGTTTTATCCCAAGCCGGTGTTGGCCGCTGGTGGTGGTTCCGGGGCGCAATGTTTCGCGTATGAGGAGTGCGATACTGATGCCAAACAACGAGGCGTGAAATTAAGAAGATTCTCGAGCCAGTTAAAGCAGTCCTGAACCGGAGGATGGAATATCCCGGATATTTTCCCGGGCAGGCTTATCCCATGATTTGTGCCGGAAAAGGAAATAGTTTCACGAACAGAAAGTCCAGCATTCCCAGGCACAGGGCGATGCAGACGGCTTTTTTAGGGGACAGGAGAGGCGTTGTTTTCAGCCAGGCGACGATGCCGGCATGAACCGCCAGAGAGATGCCCACAGACCACCAGAAGAACGGAATGCCCGTCATGGCGAAGAGGGCCGCCAGCGGGTAGGTGAATGCCAGAAAGAGTTTTATGACAGCTTCCCATTCATGCCCGCGTACCATCATCAGCTGCTTGGACAAAAGAGAGACATACAGGCAGGAAGGGACTACGACGCACAGGATGAGGGAAACAACCCCTTTTTTTGCATACCGTTCTTCCTGTGTGGGAATGTACATGCCGCATATACTGGGTCAGGAGGGGAAATTTGTCAAACATTGTCCTAGCCCGGCGGCGCGGGAGCAATATACTGACGGCACTGCGTATGTCGTCTTTTGAGTTGAATTCCTCCTTCAAGCCTTCCGGAGACCAGGAGCAGGCCATCGGCAAGCTGCTCAAGTCTCTGGAGGCGGGTAACAAGCACCAGGGGCTCCTGGGAGTGACCGGTAGCGGCAAGACATTCACCATGGCGAATTTGATTGCCCGGATGAACAGGCCCACGCTGGTGATTTCCCACAACAAGACGCTTGCCGCACAGCTTCATTCGGAGCTGAAGAGTTTTTTCCCGAATAACGCGGTGGATTACTACGTTTCCTATTTCGATTATTACCAGCCGGAGGCGTATATCGCCAGTTCCGACACCTACATTGAAAAGGATTCCGCCATTAATGACGAGTTGGACCGCCTGAGCCTGAATGCCATGAATTCCCTGATGACGCGGAGGGATGTGATTGTGGTGGCATCCGTTTCCTGCATTTACGGCCTGTCCACTCCGGAGGATTACAGGAACCTGACGCTGCGCATGCGCGAGGGGGATGTCATGGACCGGGACGTGTTTTTGAAGCATCTGGTGGAACGCCTGTTCGAGCGGCAGGATTTTGATTTTACCCGCGGCACGTTCCGCGTGCGCGGTGAGGTGGTGGAGGTGTTTCCCGCTTATTCGGAAGGTGAAGCAATCCGCGTAGAGTTTTTCGGCGACGAGGTGGAACGGGTTTCTTTGATTGACTCCGCCACCGGGCGTGTGAGGGAACGGCTTGGGAGCTACACTTTTTTCCCGGCCAAGCAGTATGTGGCCGCTCCGGAGAAACGGGCGGCGGCGTTAAAGGCTATCCGGGAAGAGCTGGAGGACCGCATAGGCTGGTTTGAGAAGCATGGGCGCCTGCTGGAAGCGCAGCGGCTTAAATTGCGCACGGATTATGATTTGGAACTGATTGAAGAGCTGGGTTTCTGCAAGGGGATTGAAAATTATTCCCGCCATTTGTCCGGCCGCCTGCCCGGAAGCGCCCCATCCACCCTGCTGGATTTCTTTCCCAAGGATTCATTGACCCTGATTGATGAAAGTCATGTGGCGGTGCCGCAGCTGGGAGGCATGTACGAGGGGGACCGAAGCCGCAAAAATATTCTGGTGGAGCATGGGTTCCGCCTGCCCAGCGCTCTGGATAACAGGCCTTTGAAATTCCATGAGTTTATGGAAAGGCAGAACCAGATTGTGTATGCTTCCGCTACTCCGGGGCCATTTGAACTGGTAAATTGCCGTGCGGATAATAAGACGTATATTCCCGTGCGCCGTGCCGCCAGATCCGGAGAAAAGGCTCCGGAAGGGTTCAAAGGAATTTTGTTTACCTCTCCCAAGGACATTCGCGTTGCTCCCAGCCCATCCACGGAACCGGTAGAAAAATTTGACCCAACCAGGCGTTCTACACCCCTGATTGTAGAGCAGATTATCCGGCCTACCGGGCTGCTGGAGCCGAAGATTACCATCCGTCCATTGAAAGGGCAGATTGACGAGACGATCGCCATGTGCAATGAACGTGTTGCCAAAAATGAACGCGTGCTGGTCACGACGCTGACCAAGAAGACGGCGGAAGATTTGACGGAGTACCTGAAAGGGGTAGGGTTGAAGGTGTCCTATATTCACGCGGATGTGGATGCGATTGAGCGTGTGGAGATTTTACGTGCTTTGAGAGCCAGGAAGATAGACGTTCTGGTAGGCATTAACCTGCTTAGGGAAGGGCTGGATTTGCCGGAGGTTTCCCTGGTGTGCATTTTGGATGCGGACAAGGAGGGGTTTTTGCGCAATGAGACGTCCCTGGTGCAGACGGCGGGCCGCGCCGCGCGGCATTTGAATGGAGAGTGCGTCTTGTTTGCGGATGTGATGACGGATTCCATCAAACGGCTGGTTGAGCTGACGGATTACCGCCGGGGTATTCAGGAAAAATACAACCGGGAACACGGTATTGTCCCCCAAACGGTGAGCCGTTCCGAACAGGGGCAGTTGAAGTTGTACGCAGAGGATGATGAAGAGTCCTTCCGCGTAGCGGAGGATGAAGCCGTGTATGGTCTGGAAGAGCGCGTTGCCAGGCTGGAGGCGGAAATGAAGGAGGCTGCTTCCCATTTGGAATTTGAACGCGCCGCCTTGATTCGGGATGAAATCAGGCAGATGCGCGGAGAATATGGAAAAGGCAGGGGATAATATCCGGCGTGATGAATTGGGGATGAGCTTTCTGGTAGGATGGCATGCTGTTTTTTCGTGATATTTGTCCATCTTATTCTTGCCCGTCATTTGACGGTGATTTGGATATTGGGTTTAACAGTTAATTGCTTAAAGAATTCTGCTGATGTGACGTCAGTGTTCCGGACCGGAGTCCGCTGTCAACGTGAAATATTCTAAGAAGGCCTTACACCGATGGGGAAGTATATGAAGGGCTCTTTGTTCCAGTCTTTTCTTATATATAAAAATTTCTCATGATAAGCACTTGCCGAAGTGGCAAAGGGTATGGCGGATGACAGAGGATTCCCAGGCTGGCAGCAGTAGCTGTCTGATTATCCTTTGCCGGTTATGTTCCCCATTTTATTTCTTGATGCAGCCGGCTGCGTCAAAGACGCCGGGCAATGTATGGTCAGGAGGGGCCCATTTGCCATCGTCTGAAGAAAAGATTTGCATAAAAAATACTTGCGTATTTGGAAAAAGTCTGTAATCTCCTCCCACCATGACCCGCAAAGGTGGTATCAATAAAACCCGCAAGGCAGTCGCCAAGCGTTTCAAGGTAACCGGCACGGGCAAGGTACTGCGCCGTAAACAGGGCAAGCGCCACATCCTCCAGAAGAAGTCCAGCAAGCGCAAGCGCCAGCTTGGCAAGGTGGCTCTGGTGGACGAGACGCAAGTCTGGGCAGTCAAGCAGAACCTGCCTTTCGCCTAAACCGCGGAAACGCTCGACTAATGCCGAGCTTTCCCCCCGCTGAACGGGGGGCCTTCATGCAGCCTTCTTCCGATGAGAAGATAAGAACAGGCGAGACTGCAGGGAGGTGAGGAAGAACAGTCTGTTCAAGATAGAAATAGAAATAAGCTATGCCACGTGCCACTAATGGACCGGCCTCTCGCAAGCGTCGTAAGCGCATTCTCTTGCGTGCCAAGGGTTTCCGCGGTTTCCGCAGCAAACTCTTCCGCTACGCCAAGGATGCTGTTTACAAGGCTTGGCAGTATGAATACCGCGACCGCAAGCGTCGGAAGGGACAATTCCGCCGTCTCTGGATCGCCCGTATTTCCGCTGCCGTCCGCGACCGCGGTCTGACCTATTCCCGCTTTATGGAAGGCTTGAAAGCCGCCAATATCGATTTGGACCGCAAGGTTCTTGCCGATTTGGCCGTCTCTGACGAAAAGGCTTTTGACGCTATCTTCGCTCAAGCGAAGAAGGCCATTGAAGCCAAGGATGGCGCCGCTCTCCGCGCCTGAATGTGCGGGAGTTTCCATCTGTTCAGTAAACGTTAACCGACAGCCTCCGGAAATAATTTTCCGGAGGCTGTTTTCATGTCCGGACATGGCAGTTCCGGCCGTTGGCATTTTCCTGTAAATGCCTTTATGGAGCAGGTGTTTGCACGTTCATCATTTAGTGCGCCAGCCAGCTTCTCTTATTGCAGCGTCGGTTTTCCCATGCCGGCTGGGAAAAATCCTGTTTCCGCCAGTGCGTATTTTTGTTAAGAACACAATGGCTCTTTAATCATTGCTTCCAATTCCGGAGGCATTTATTGCAAAGGCTGTTCAGGGGATTCGGACAGAAAAGCGGGCTGCGGCGTTTGATGCCCCGCCGGTTTTTTCTCCTGGTAGAAAAAAGGCGCTTTTATTCGTCCAGGTTCCGGGCCGGGATGATGCCGCCTCTCCCAGAGGCACCGCTCGAAAAAAGGGGACGCGGTCTTTTACTTGCGGCTTCAGAATTCCCGGAAGGTAAAGGCTGTTTTCTGGACTGTCAGGCACCTTTTGAAATCCATTTGGAATATCAGCATCCACTTTGTCATTAGGACATCTTTGAAGCTTGTTCACCGGAGAGGCCCGTGGTAACTTGGATGGCAAAAACTACCATGGATAGCATTCTTTCCGTCCTTGCCACCATCGCCATTATTTTCGGCGTGGTGATGTTGTTTAACTTCATGATTTTTATTCATGAACTTGGTCATTTTTTCGCTGCCCGCTGGCGTGGTCTGTATGTGGACAGGTTTCAAATCTGGTTTGGCCGTCCCATCTGGAAAAAAACGGTTAACGGCGTGCAGTGGGGGCTGGGGTGGATTCCGGCCGGAGGTTTTGTATCCCTGCCGCAGATGGCTCCTATGGAGGCCATTGAAGGACGTGCGGAGCTTCCCAAGGATTTGAAGCCGGTTACTCCCTTGGACAAGATTATCGTGGCCGCCGCCGGGCCTGCCGCTTCTTTTCTGCTGGCTGTGTTGTTTGCCGTGGCCGTCTGGATGGTGGGCAAGCCGGATGTGGAGATGGGCGTGACTACGGTCGGTTTTGTTGCTCCGGACAGCCCTGCGGCTCAGGCCGGCATTCTTCCCGGCGACAAGATTGTGAAAGTGGACGGCCATCCTGTGGACAAGTGGGCGGGCAATATGGAAGGCGTGCGGGAATTGATCATGCTGGGCGAGCATGACCGGGTGGTTTTTACGGTGCAGAGACCTGGACATGAAGGAGAGATGGAAATTTCCTGCGGATTCCGGATTCCGGAAACGTCCTGGTGGCAGCGCTCCGGCATGCGTCAGGTGGGGTTGATGCAGGCCATGCCCTGCGTGATTGGGGAAGTGATTCCCAATTCTCCTGCCGCCCTGGCCGGATTGAATCCGGGCGATGAGGTTACGGCCGCCAATGGAGAACGCCTCTGGAACCCTGCCGCACTGGATGTTCTGCTGAAGAAGAATGAACCGCTTTTGCTGGATGTGACGGACAGGGCCGGGGTTGCAAGGCAGGTGAATATTCAGGGGAAGCTTCCGGAGAATTGGCACAATGGTGCGGACGGTTCCCTGCTCAAGGGGGCCCAGCCTATTCTGGGCGTGAGCTGGGACCTGAGTTCCGTGGGCCGTGACGTTACCGTCCATCCTTCTCCGTGGGCGCAGATCAAGCAGAGTCTGAAATGGATGGGGGATACCCTGGCGAAGGTGGTGGCTCCCGGCAGCAGCGTGGGCGTGGAGCATCTTTCCGGACCTGTGGGAATTGCCAATCAGTTTTACAAGATGTTCTCTCTGGAGGAAGGGTGGAAGCTGGCCCTGTGGTTTTCCGTGGTGTTGAATGTAAACCTGGCGGTTCTGAATATTCTGCCTCTTCCGGTAGTGGATGGCGGCCATGTGGTCATGAATGCCATTGAATTGGTTTTCCGGCGTCCCCTGAATGTAAAAGTTCTGGAATTCGTCCAGTTCGGCTTTGTGTTCCTGCTGATGGGGTTCTTCCTGTTTGTGACGTTCAAGGATGTGGGGGATTTCTTTGGCAAGAAGCCGGACAAGCTGCCCACCCCGGTATTCAAGGCCGTCGCGGATTAGTTGCGGACGGCGTTTTTTATCCCGGCCTGTTCCATGAAGCAGTCACTGGCGGCGCGTTTCCTGTTCCGGGCGGTGGTGCTGGCGTTTCTTGTGTATGCCATGCTGCTTACCTGGTGGACTCCTTTCACTGGGGACAGCTTTATGCATTCCGTGTTCGGGGCGGACCACCGCCTTGCTTTTCAGCCCGTGCTGGAGCGGTGCTGGTGGTCATACATGCACTGGAATCCCCGGCTGGGAGAGTTCCTCGCTATTTTTACAGCTACGGCGGGAAAATGGCTTTTTCTGGCCCTCAATCCCTTCGTGCTCCTTTCCCTGGCGTTGATGATGTTTTTTCTGGCGCGGGGTAGAAAGGTCAATTCCGGAAACTGGCGGGATGTGCTGCTGTTTACCGTGGGAGCGCTTCTTTTGCTTACGTCTTCATCCAGGCCGGGGATCACGATGTTCTGGCTGTCCGGAGGGACCAATTACGCCTGGTCGGCCGCCATCTGGCTGGGTTTCCTGTGCCTGTACCGCTCCTTATGGGCTGGAACTTCCCGGATTAGGGACACTCCTTTTTCCTGGCTCTGGATAGGCGTCATGGCTTTTGCCGCCGGCATGACGAATGAGAACCAGATTCCCGCTTCCCTGGGCATGCTGTTCGTGTACTGGTTTTACGCCCGCTGCCGGGGAATGGTTCTCCCCCGCTGGTTTTTCATTGGCTGGGGATTCCATGCGCTGGGAGGGGCCTTTCTTCTGCTGGCTCCGGGCAATGCGGCCCGCCTTCATTCGGAGACGGCGGGCGGCGCAGCCGTTCTCCATTCCTGGGGGGAGCGTTTCAGTGCCATTCCGGAATTGGTAAACGCCTTTTATGAATTCATGCCGATTCCTAAAATTTTGCTGGCCGTTGCCGCTGCCGCTCTGATCCTGCTGACTGTGGAAGCGGGGATAAACGTCTGGCGGGGGAAGGCCGGGCGGCGTATGTGCGTCTCCCTGCTGTTTATTCTGGTGGCTCATGCCATGGCAATCAGCTTTTTTATACGCGTGATTCCGGCATGGCACGCCATGTTTTCCGCCACGGTATTGATGATGACGGGAATTCTGGGATTGTACGGGGTATGGATGGATGCCGTGCGAAGGCGGTGGCTCCCATTCTGCGTGCTGCTGGCTGCGGCTGGTCCGGCCCTGTGGGTATGCTCCGGATATCTGGATGCTTTTCCCCGTATCTACCGCCAGTGCGAGGAACGGAAAATGTTCATCCGCCATGAATTGGAACAAGGCAAGAAAAACATTACGGTTCCTCCTTATGATTCCGTTCCTTTGGCCCCTTATGTTTCCGTTATGTGGCGCATGAGCAGCGGGGATCCGGATGAATTTATCAATCGTTCCGTAGCCCGGTATTTGGGGATTGAAAGCATCCGGGTGGCTGTTCCGGAACCGTGACGGCTTTATTCTGGCCGTTTCACAAATCCTTTCCGTTTTTTTATTTGAATGCGGGCAAATGTCCGCGGATCAACAATCCGGTGAATGTCAAGCTGTCTTAATAAAAACATATTTTATTCATATTAAATATGTTATATATTTCTATCATATTGATGGAAGATGATTTATCCCAAAAAAATAAACGTAATACATGATTAAGTTTTCATGATTTGCCATTGACACCGGATTGTTGATCCGGTTTACTTCGTTTTGCCATGAAGAAATCCTTGTTGTCTTTAGCTTTAATCTCAAGTACCTTGCTTGCCGTAGAGGCGGCAACGGTGCAAATTGATTTCGGACGCAGTGACGCCACGACGGACGGCGTGCTCAATATGAATTATGATAGTGCCTCCGCCGCTTTGGGCAGCATGCCGGGAAGCGTTTCTTTGGCATGGAGTACGGCAGAATGGCCTGTAGGGGATAACGGCCATACCACCACCAAGACAGTTGAGGAAGAAGCCGATTGGAAAAATCCTTTCAACGGCAGCATGCCTTTCAGCTTGGGGGACACTTTTCGTGACGGTCTTTTAACGCAGACGGCCGACGGGTCCGGTTCTTTCACCGTAACGTTCAGCGGTCTTGCCGCCGGGGAGTATGCCTTGTCCATCTTTGGAGGTTTCACAGGCAAGGATGTATTTGCCGGTCAAACCTGGACGATCGGAAACGCCGATGCTTCCAATGCCGTCTGGACAAGCTTCGGTACAGACGCCAACGGGGACTGGGCCGAAATTTCTTCCGTGACGGGTGATAATTCCGGAGTCCTTACTCCGGCGAACGCTTCCACTTCCAGCGCTACTGCCAATAAAGGGCTTTATGCTACGGTAGAGAATGTCGTGGTAGGGGAAGACGGGACGCTTACCCTTACGATTCAGGGGGATGGAAGCAAGGGGTACGGCCTTACAGCCCTTAATTACCTTTCCCTGACGCAGGTTCCGGAACCCGCTACGGCAGCATTGAGCCTGCTGGGCGCTGCTGCCCTGTTCCTGCGCCGCCGCAGGGACTGACCGGAAAGAACAGACCTTTGTTATCAACGCCGTTCCGTAATTCACGCGGAGCGGTTTTTTTATTTGGCGTTTTTCCTTTTCCTGTCTATACAGCAGGTCGTTTCTATCTCGGCCTGTTGGCCGGAGCAATGCCTGCCCCATTCCGGAGAAGAGCTGGAATTGGAATGAGGCGCGGGAAAAAGCGGGAAAACGGACTTGTCCGGGAATAGGGGGTTATTGAATGGGGATGGTTTCCTTCAAGCAGGTGGAGACGATGGTGCGCGTAATGCGTTCCAGCGGTATTCCGGTAATTCTGGACACGATGCGGGCGTAAGCGTTCAATTGGTTTGCATGGCGCTCGCGCAGTTGCTCAGGGGTATCGGCATGGTCCGTCTTGAAGTCCACGATGCGGGCGCCGCCTCCATCAAGAATCAGCCTGTCAATGATGCCGGAAATCCAGTTATTCCCGTCAATGGCTTCAATACGCTGTTCCTTCATGATGCGCGCCGTTTCCGGAGGCGTGAAAAGTTCGCGGATGGATGGGATTTCCATGCACTCCGCTACGATGCGTTCCGCCTCCGTGGCAGGGTGGAGAGCCCATGCCGGTTTGTTTTCATCATCCCAGCGGGTAATCCGTTCAAACACGGCATGGACGGCGGAACCAAGCGCGGCGGCTTTCCCTGCGCCCGCGTGTTTTTCTCCCTGAAGCGGGGAGGCTTCCTCCGACAGGCCGGAAGGGGATATCCGTTCTCTGGCCAACGGTTTTTGCGGAGGCCATTCCAGCGCGTTTTTCTCCGCGCGTTTTTGTATGCTTTCCGGGAATTCCTCATACCACCCGTCAAGACCGCGGGAGTACAGGCATGACGCTCCGGATTCCGGAAGTATGTCTTCCATTCCCCGGTTGAGGGGCCGGATAGAGGAACGGACTACTTTCCACATGGAATCTGCCTCCGTTTCTTCCTTGTCTTCCCGGTACGGGAGGATAACGTAGGTAGCCCGCTTGGCCCGGGTAAGCGCCACATACAGCTTGCAAAATCCGTCGAATTGCTGCCGGGCGCGCCATTCCCCGTAAAGTTCCCGGAATTGCGGGATATTCATATAGACATGCCGGGAGGGGGCCAGGACAATGCCTTCCACACCGCCCTCCCCGTTTTTTTTGATAAAATGGGTCAGATGCCTTCCGTCCGCAAAAGGTGTATCCCTGCCGATCTGGGGCAGGATGACAATGTCAAATCCCAGCCCTTTGGATTTGTGGATGGTCATGATGCGGACAATTCCCGCGGCGGGGTCTTCCCGGCGGGTCAGGTCTTCCATGCGCCTGATCCATTCATCCAGGGAAACGCCTTGTTCGTCCACCTGTTCCGCCTCATTCTGCCAGACGGCCAGGCGGTCGCGGTGGAAGTCCGTCAGTTCCGCCCCTCCCCGGAGCAGGCGCTGTTCCAGTTCCTCCATGACGGCGGCGTAACCGTCCCGTTCCAGCAGGATGTGCCATTCCTTCCACCCCATGCTTTCCGGGCCTCCCTGCGTGATGAGGGGCCGGAGAGGGGAGTGGGTGAGCAGGCCGACGACAAAGGGGTCTCCCGGCATCAGCAGCCAGCGGAAGAAGTACAGCAGGTTTTTTCCCAGCGGAGAGTCTACACCTACCGGAACGTCGTCACAGACTTCTGCGGGGATGCCGTGGTCCGTCAGCCAGCCCTTGATGACAAGAGCCTGGTTTTTCGTACTGACCAGTATCGCTGTTTCCAGGCCGCGGCGCAGGGCACCTGTACGCTCCAGAATATCGGCCGCCGCCTGGCATACCAGGTCGTTGTTGGCGGAGACGTTTTCCGCCTTGGGCGCCTGCCAGATTTGGGAGGTGCCGGGACGGCCTTCCAGATGGGGGGCGCACCGGTGCGTCGGATATTCTCCCCACTGTTCCAGGGCGGCGGGTTCGCACCCGGGCGCTGTCCGGGCATAGTCGCAAATATCGTTGACCAGATCCAACACAGGCTGGACAGAACGGTAGGAAGTGGACATGCCGCGTTGTTCCAGTTGAAGCTGTGAAGAAACGGAGCGGAAAAGCTCCGGGTCTCCGCCGCGCCATTGGTACACGCTTTGCTTGATGTCCCCCACCACGAAAATGCTGCTTTCATTTCCGGTCTTGGATTCCGCCAGATCATCCAGAAAAGGCTTGATGACGCGCCACTGGGGCTGGGACGTATCCTGGAATTCATCCAGCATCCAATGGTCATAACGGCAGTACATTCGGTATTGCAGGTCCCGTTTGAGTTCCGGCGTCATGGTGCCCCCTCCCAGCATGCGCGTAACGTCGTGGAACAGGAATCTCCCCCTGTTGCGGACCAGGGAGGAATATTTGCTCTCAAACAGGAGCATCAGCCCGTGCGTGGCGCGGGTTCGGCGCAGCGTGTGCAGGGTTTCCATGCGAAGCCAGCTTTGGATGAGTTCTTCCAGAGCAGGCGTCCAGAAATCCCGGAATTTTTCCCGCGCCTCTTCCACGGTAATAGCCCAGGCGGAACCGCCCTCTGTACGGAAGCGCACGCGGCCCAGCCTGGCGTATTGGGAAAATCCGTTCAGGAAGCGCAGGAACAGTTCTTTGTTTTTTACGCCGTTTTTCCCTTCCGGCGCAGGAGTTTGCTGAACCTGGAAAATCAGGGAATGAAGGACGGAATCAAATTGTTCCAGAGAGACGGGAGGCGTCAGCTCCTCCGGTGTGAAGCCCAGCGTGACGGGGTTTCCCCACATCCCGGCATCCGGCACATCCAGAAAAAGTTCGTGATAGGTGCCCAGGCGGCGCATCATGGATTTCTCCGCGTCTGCGGCTTCCGCGTCAGAATCCGCCCCGGAAAGGAAAGCGTCTTCAAAATCCTTCCTTCGCTCCCTGTTTACGGAGCATTCCCGGTACAGGGAGAGCAGGGCTTCACGGCGCGCCAGTTTCTCTGCCGTGGGGTCAATCATACTGAAGCCGCTGACTCCCAGCTCAAAGGTACTGGCGGAGGCAATTTGGGCAAACAGGCTGTCAATGGTGCAGAGGTTGAGTCGCGCCAAATTCTGTACCAGGATGTGCAGTAAATGGAGGAAGCGTTCCCGATGCAGGTTTTCCTCCTTCCATGCCTCCGGAGCGCCGGGCCAGAGACCGGGCTCTCCGTCCGTTCCCTTGATAACCGCCCAGAGCCGTTCTTTCAGCCGCGCCGCGCCTGCCTCATCCGTGGCCCCCGCGGCCAGGTCTGTCAGAATGCGGTCCTTGAATTCTCCCGCCGCTTTTCGGGTGAACGTAATGGCGATGAGGCGTTCGGGGTGGTTGCCGCTGTTCAGAGCCAGCAACCCCAGGAAACGCAGGGAGAGCTGGTAGGTTTTTCCCGTTCCGGCGGAAGCGGAGATCAGCATGTTGGTCAGGGGCGGCATCTTAGAAAGGCAGGTGGGGGGTGAGGCGGAGGCCCAGCAGATCCTGCAGGCTTTCCCTCCGGGAAGTCATCAGGTCCTTGAATACGTCATAAGAGGGCGGTGTCCAGCCCAGTTCCTCCGCAGTGATGAGACCGCGTCCTTCATGAAGAAGTTTCATCAGCTCCACCGTCCAGGAACAGGCGCTGTCCAGCGCGCATTCCTCATATCCGGGCATGGTGTCGTGGAGGGTGTCCCAGGAGGAGATTCCGATGTCCATGGGATTGGCGGGGAGGGCGTAATAAGCCGCAGAGGGATGCCCCCCGTAGGTTTCCGAGGCCCACAGCACATAAACGGGTAGCTGCAGGTCTTTCCAGCGCGCGTGCGCCAGCTTCCCGTTTTTCAGGCGTTTGGTGTAGGGATGCAGGGCTGGGGAAAGCAGGGGCAGGGCGTCCGGCCGTCCGAGCGGTTCCAGATGCTTTTTTTCACAGGAGGAGGCCGCTCCCGTTTTGTAGTCAATGACCCGTATGCGCCCGTCCGCATGGCGGTCAATGCGGTCAATGCGGAATTTCATGGGGAAGCCGCCCAGTATCCAGTTTTCTACCTGGTGCTCAAAGGCAATGCAGGACCATCCTTCCTGAAGGGCCTGCAAATGCTGAACGGCGTAAACGGAAAGCCTCTGTTCCATGGAGCGTTTTTGCAGCAGCAGGGGCATGAGGGGGGAGGGGCCGTATTGTTTCCGGAAGGTTTGTTCCAGTATTTCCGTGATAGCGTCCTGAAAGGAGGCTGCGTTCATGCCGTCTTTCAGGACGGCGTGTTCCCGGCAGAAACATTCCAGCACGTCGTGCAGCATGGTGCCCAGTTCGTTGACGGCCATGTCCTCTTTGTCCGGCAGGAATTCTTCCTCATTCATGTGCAGCGCCTCCCGAATCCAGAAGCGCATGGGGCAGGCCAGGAACCTTTTGAGGACGGAGGGGGAAAAGGCCAGCCCTCTTTCCTTCCACGGGTTTTTGTAACCGGGCGCCATCGCGCCGATGTCCTCAGCGGTCTTCCAGCCTTCCGCGGGTTGAAGATGCCAGTTTCCGCGTTGGTAGGGCAGGGGAGCGGGCACATCGCTGATTTCCTGGAAAAGCCGTTCTACGCGGTGCGGCAGCTCCGCCTCCGGGCAGCGCATGAGCAGGGAGGAAGGGGTCAGAGGATCGTTCCTGCTGCTGGTCCGGGAGAGAAGGACGGTGAGACTGCCTTCCCGTTCGCGGGAATGGAGCAGGGCGGTCAGCAGAAAACTGTCCCGGGCTTTTTTCCGGTTAAAGGAATCAATGCCCAGGGTTTCCCGCAGTTCCTCCGGCATAAACTGGTCGGAAACGCCTCCTTCCGGTACGGTCCCTTCGTTTAGTCCCGTGAGAATGAGGTTTTTTTCCGGGCGGAAGTGAACTTCCATCCAGCCCAGGGAATCCAGCGCCGCATGAGCTTTTCTCCTGTTTCTGACGCGCAGCGGCTGGAGGCATTTCATCAGGAGCAGGAGAGCCGTCTCCGGGCTGGAAAACGCGGTGGAGCGCTGTTGCAGACGCATGAGCCCGGAAAGGCAGGAATGGAACATTTCCATGGCTTCCGTCTCCGGGCCATAGATGGTTGCCAAAGCCGGGAACCATTCCATCAGCCGTTCCCCCAGCATTCCCGGTTCCGCCATCCGGTTCCGCCATTCCAGAATGGCCTGGATGGAAGGAAAGGCGCCGGGATAAGCCTCTTTCAGCCTGGAAAGCAGGTATTCTTCCGTTTCCGGAAGGAATTTCTGCTGGATTTTGTCCAGCGCGGCGCAGCAACCCTGCTGGCCTTTTATTCCCAGGGAGGCGCAGAGCAGGGAGGAGCGCGCCAGGGAATAGACGGGGCGCGCCGTCCCCTTTTCTTCCAGTGCCCGCCGAAGGTTGCGGAGCAGGTCCATGACACCGCTTCCGGCAAAAGGCTTCCCTTCCGGATTGTGGAGGCCCCAGCCGTATTGGCGAAGGGCTGCGTCCAGGGCGACGTTCATGTCAGGATCGCAAACGCCCAGGGCGATGTCCGGCGTTCCTCCTTCCGCTGTGCGGGCGATGATGCGGCACGTTTCTTCAGCCAGCCGCGCCGGGTTGGCCGCAATTCTGATTTGACCGTCGCGGATTGGGATGGGGCGCCGGGACCACTCTTCCGGCAGAGGGCATCCCCAGGAATCAAAGGAGGCGGCTTCTTCTTCCGGCGCATGTATCCATATCTGGACGGGTACGCCATTTCTTTCCGCATGCTGGAGGGCATGGCGCAGGGGGGGCGGCACCTCCGCTGTGCAGGCCAGAATAATGTTTCCACCTGTTTCCCTCAGGGAATTCAGCAGCCGGGGCGGGGCTTCCGCCTTCATGGCGGTCCTGTCTTCAAGCTTCCAGCTTTCCAGTTGTTGCGTGCATTGTCCCTCCAGCCTTTCCATGTCCTTCCAGCGTTCGTCTCTGCCCGCACAGGCATGGTGGGCCATGATGCAGGAGACGCCCTGGTTCGCCATGGCGTGCCTCAGGTTTTGCAGGCTGCCGGCCATTTCCAGCATGCTGGAAAAATCCTCCGGCATGGTGCGTGGAAACAGGCGGGGATAAAGGCGGTGAGGCGTTTTCCCCAGGGCCAGGAGCCACCCGGCCAGTTCTTCCGGAGCGGACGCCGTTTCTTCCTTTTCTTCCATCCGGGGGAACTGGTCTGCCGGAATGACCTGGGGAGCAAAGATTGCCTGTGTACGGGAAATGGAGGCAAGGTATTCCCTCAGCTGCCTTCCGGATTCCCGTGTGGGAACCAGCACCAGATGCCGATGGAAGCCATTTCCCAGGGAAAGCAGGCGTTCCGCCACAGCACGGCAGGCCGGTTTGTCCCAGGATAGAAAGAATCGGTTCATGGCAGGGAAGCAGGATTCCCCGGAAAGGGGGAAAGCGGAAAATTACCTGGGAATGCTACATCAGGATGGCGGGATTTCCCATCTATTTTTTTCATTATTGCCGGGGCGGCGCATGGCGTGCCGTGAGGTGAGTCGGCATTGGGCCGCATGTTGGCGGCGAAGAGAGGAATTATTTTGCCTTTCCGGCAGGGTGTGGAGGCGGAAATTCGGAGGAATGGCGTGTTTATTGTTCCTGGACGGCCCGTTTTCCCCTGGTTCCGGTGACCAGAAGCACACCTGTGAAGACCAGCAGGACGGAGAGGACTTTCATCCATCCGAAGTGGTCCATGCCCCACATCACCGCTACGGATGATGCGATCACCGGCTGGCAGTAATTGTACATGCTGACGGCGGTGGGTTTCAGCCTCTGCTGGGCGAAAGACAGGCAGATATAGCTGACAAAGGTAGCCAGAGCCACCACATAGGCAATGCCCAGCCATGTTTGTACGGGCAGGGCGGAATAATGGATGGAACCCACTTCCCGGAAGGTGAAGGGGAGGCAGGCGGCTGCGGCATACGTAAACATCCATTTCAGCAGGGTGACGGGAGAGTATCTGCCAATCAGGTTCTTAAAGAAAACAAAGTAAACGGCTACGCTGCACTGGGAAGCCAGGCAGAGAATGTCCCCCAGCAGGTTGTTGTCTCCCGGGAGGGCCGCCGCATGCGCACCGCTGCCGGAAATTAGCAGCATGGCTCCGATGGCGCTGGCGCAGACCCCGATGATTTTTTTCCCCGTGACCATTTCCCGGAGGACGAACGCCGCCAGAATCATGGTCAATACCGGTGTAATGGTGGTGATGATGGCCGCATCCGCCGGGGAAGTGAACCCTACGCCCACCGTGAAGGCCATCTGGTTGAAAATGATTCCGAACAGGGAGGCGTAAAACAGGGGCAGCCGATGCTTCCTCTCTATGGGTTCCCTTGGCACGAAAGCGGAGGCCAGCCAGAACAGGATGGCCGCTCCCAGCAGGCGGAATGTGGCGAGAGAAGCGGAACTTACTTCTCCCTGCTGCATAACCAGTTTACTGACGGGAGACATGAGGCCCCAGATGACGGCCGCCGCTCCCATCGCGATATGTCCTTTCAGCGCTTCTGATGGCATGGTGCGGCCCGCTGCGCGGCGGGTCGCACATTCTCCGCTTCCGCAAGCGGATTGCAAGAGTTTTTAGTACGGGAAGGAGCGTGGAATACAGGGGAAACGTGTCTATCCGGAGCATTTGGAAGGACTCGTTATTCTGACTCCTCTTTCCCCGTCGTTTCCGGCTTTTCTCCTGAATGGAAAATAACAACTCCATATTGTTTCCGTCGTTAAAGTTCATTTTTGTCTACTTGCCCAAGCCTTGCTGTGGATTGGAGAGGAGGTACAAAAATAACTCCCCCTTGGGTTGATGCCTGCCCTTTTTCGGATATGTGTTGATCGTGGCGTTTTTGCCCAGTGCTACTGCGGCTGGTCATTATTCTGTTCAACAGGCATGGAAATGCCGATTTTATGTTCCCTGCTGTTGCCGCGGAGTTCCGGGGCGTACATGGCCTCAATGACGGCCGGAAGGGCGCTGAAGCGTCCCGGACGTTCCGCGCGCAGGCGGTGGCTGATCTGGTATTGGCCCATGGGCAGGGAGGAAAGGAAGAGGCGTATTTCTTCATCCCCTATTTCCCTGTAGCCGAAGACGGTTCCCAGCCGGGCGTATCCACTGGCGGTTTCCCGGGATTCGCAGCCTGCGGGCCTGGGATCCAGGAGCATGAGGTATTCCACGTCGTTCTTCGTTTTCACGGTCATCACCACTTCAATGATGTCGCCGCTGGCGATGACGTCCCCGTTTTTCAACAGCGTGCGCCGTGTCAGGTCTCTGCCCTGGGAGACGAGCTCTCCTGCATCCGTCTGGGTGTCCTTCACGGAGCCGTTTTTCACCGTTTCCTTTCGGATGCGGTAATAGGAGCGTTCCACGGTGACGGCATTGCCAGCGGCGGGAATGGGGTCTTCCAGGGAGAAGTAGCTGAGCGTGGAATTGGCATAGATGTTCCCGCTGCCTTTTTTCCTGCGGATGGTGATGACGTGGCTGCCGTCCGCCAGGGCTTTCCCGCTCATGCGGAAAGCATTGTCAAAGGTGAACAGGGTTTCCTTCGTGCAGGAAACCGTTTTAACCGGAACGCCGTCATAAAGGATTTCCGCTTCCATGTCCTCCATGCCTTCCCTGGTCTGGAGGAGGTAGGCGGACAGGGCTTCCAGGCAATCCGCCGTATCCTTGGTGGAGTCCCAGTAGGAACCGTTGGCGCGGTTGTCGAGCAGCCATTTTGCCAGGCGCGCCGTGACGGGATTGCCGGGGGCGCTCTTGGCCATCAGTTTCAGGTAGGCCGCCTGCGTGGCTGCGTTGCTGCCGTACCAGCGCCACCAGTATCCTGCATTGGGAAGGCGCAGCCAGGCGGTTTGCAGGGAATCGTCCTGCTGGAGGAATTGGGAGATGACGGGCATTATCTTGTTGAAGTCGTCCATGCGGTGGGCGTCCAGCAGGATTTCCGCCAGTTGAATCTGGCTGATGACGGGAAGTTCCAGCCTGTCACGGAACAGGTAGCGTTCCATAGGCAGGTTTTTCACGCCGCATTCCGCCAGGACGGAGTAGACCAGGGTATCCGTCGCGGAGGCCGTCAGGCGGTAATTCCCCAGTTTGCGGAGAGCTTCCTTCTTTTCAGGTCCGTCCGGCAGTTGTTCCAGTTTCCGGAATTTGTCTCCTTGTTCAAGAAGAGCTGTCTGGCGTTCCTGATAGTTTTTCAGCCAGCGGACAGCTCCGGAAATCATGCCTTCCGGCACGTTGACCGTGTTTGAAGCAATTTTCAGGCCGTGAGCCACGTGGGCCGTCATGACGGGATCTCCCTCTTCCGCCCCTCCGAACCATCCCCAGGAGCCGTTGGAGAGCTGTTTTTCCCGGAGGGAGGAGATTCCCTTGGCAGCCATCTTTTTCAGTGCGGCTTCATCATAAACGGGGTTGCGTTCCAGTTTTTTCATGACGCTGTCATGGAAGGCCTTGTTCCTGATGTCCCGGGGATTCAGGCTGCGATGGCTTTTCAGCGCCGCTCCGGGATTCAGGCCGAGCTGCTTGAGCGTGTCCGTCACGACGAGGGCGGGGAGGAAGCGGTTGAGCGTCTGTTCCACGCAGCCATAGGGGTATTCCGCCAGATAGGGCAGGGCCTCCACCATGCTGAGGGCGATGCTGGGGGAGACCTTGACGACCAGTTCGCTTTCCTCCCTGCGCCGCTGCTGCGGCAGGGAAATGGAAAGTGTCTTTTCCTGTTCTCCGGAGAGCACTGCGGCGCTTTCCGCATGGAGCTGCTTCATGCCGTGCACCAGTACGGGGAAGTTCATCTGCATGGCGTCTCCGGTAGAGTCAGCCGATGCTTCCATGGCGACGGCGGCGGTTCCCTCCCTGACGGCGGCAGCCCACCAGTTGACGACTGCCTGCCCCTGGGCAGGAACGTCCACTTCCCGCACGGCGGAATTATCCGTATCTGCGGAAAGCCCCTGCACGGCCGGAGCGTCAGCCGGGAGAAGTTCCAGGCACCCGTCTTTCAGGGAAATGGAAACGCGGGCGCGGATATCCTTTCCCGTCCGGTTGCGGACCAGGGCGCTGAGCATCACGATGTCTTTTTCCACAAAGAAGCGCGGGGCCTGCATACTGACCATGAAGTCCTTCGTGGTCAGGAATTCCGCGGAAGCCTGCCCAACCTGCAATCCGGGGGTGATGACCCAGGCTGAGGCCTTCCATGTGGTCAGGTTGTCCGGCATTTCCACAGGGACGGCAACGTTTCCTTCTTCATCCGTTTTGAGCGTGCCGCACCACTTGATGCAGTCCGCAAAATTGGTGCGCAGTTGAATGTGCGGGGAACCGTTTTCCTGCGCGTCCGCATTTCCCTGTCCGTTTGCAAAGGACTCACTTTTTGCACTTTCTTTGTCCGCGGCCATGGCCATGACCGGAACGGCGGCGGGGGCGGCCGCTCCTGTAGCCAATGCACGGCTTGCGGCAGCATCAGCACCGGAATCGAACACTGCCTCCGCAAAGCCGTTAACGGTCCCTTTGGCCTTTCTCGCCATAGGTCCGTAATTTCTGTAGAGCAGGGATTGGAAAGAGGGCTGGCCCGGACCGCGATCCTGCTGCGTGCCGGAAGCCGTCATTTTTTTCAGGCTGAGGAAGCCGGTTTCGTTCAGTCTGCCCCATACGGTTTTGGAGATGTCCGTAATATTGGGGCGTGCGATGTATTCCAGAGCCTTGTCATAAACGGCCAGGGCGACGATGCCGTTACTGACGGGTTTGCCGTCCGGCCCCTTGACCTGAATGGTGACGTTGCCTTGTTCACCGGGCCGGTATTGGGATTTGCCCGGCACTACGGAAGGAGCCAGAAGCTGTCCGGCGGGCGGAATCAGAAGATCGGCGGAAGCCTCATGAAGTTCTCCGTTTCTGACGGTGAAGGCGTTGACGCCCATATTGGGCATGTCTTCCCGGGTCAGGCGGCATTCCACAAGGGCTGTCTGCCGGTCCAGGGAAACCAGACGGCGGGATTCGTTTTTCCAGGAGTTGCGCAGGAAGGTCCAGACGCGGGCATCCGGATAATCAGAGGTGACGAGCAGCCTGGCCGTATCTCCCGGAGCGTATTCCTTTTTGTCCGGATGGATGGAAAGAGGATTGATTTTAAAAGGATTTTGTTTGCCCTTGCCGTAGGAAAGGAACTGGAAGGATTCTTCCACCTTGTTGCCGTGCCCGTCCTCCAGGGTTGTGGAAAGGGCATACAGGCCGGATTCCCCGGTCTGGAAGGACAGAGAGGCTTCCCCATCTTTCCCGGTGGCGATATCCCAGGTTTCCAGCGTTTCCCGTCTGCCGTCCGCACGGATATGCTGCAGGACGCAGGTTCCCCTGGCATGGGCAATTTTGGCGCCATCCGCCGTGGCTGCGGTAATGGATGCCTGGACCGGCGTTCCGGCGGGGGCATAGCCGCGGTTCAGGGTGGTGAAGATATTAAACGGACGGAAAGTGGCAATGACCTGTCCGGAAGCGGAAACTTCCCGCAGGGAGGCGTCCGTCACGCTGACGGAAACGCGGTAGGTAACGTTGCTGGAGGGGAAATCCCGGGCATCCTGCGCCGTGGGTAATTCTACGGATGCTTTTCCGTCCTTGTCCAGCGGCACCGTCTTTTCCAGGACGGTCAGAGGCGCATCCGGGAAAAAGGGAATGTAGTACGGGCTGAAAGACCTGTCGTACAGCCAGCTCCATTTCCAGTAAGGAGTCCAGATGTTCGCCCCCAGCGTCCGGGTGATGGTGATGGTTGCCTTTCCCCCGCTTACGGGGCCGCCCGCGTAATAATCCGCCTGAATGGCGACGGGAATGGGTTGTCCCAGCCGGATAGGTTTGGCGGGGGCATCCATTCTGACGGAGAATTCCGGCTTTTTATACTCTTCCATCCGGAAAAGGGGGGCATACAGCCGGAAATCCGGATCTGCGGAGTCATGCAGTTTCAGCTTGGCCCCATACTGGCCCAGCGGGGCGTCCGCGGGAATGAGCAGTTCCAGTTCAAAGCTGCCTGTGGAATCCGTCGTGACGGTCTTTGGAGGGAAAATGCTCTCATCCCCTGTTGGAGAGACAATGGTCAGCGTCAGTTTTTTCCCGGCGCAGTCTTTTGTTCCGGGATTCGCGATGTCCGGGTGGAAGAGGACGCCTTTGAAACGGGCCGTCTGTCCGGGGCGGTACACGGGCTGGCTTTCCAGGAAAAAGCAGGAATAGGAGTCGGAGGCCTTGTTGGCCGTATCCATGAGGTAATTGCCGGATTCCCAGCCGTAGTCAGATATTCCCGCCAGCACATAACTGTCCCCCTTGGAAACGATGCCCAGGAACATGTTGTAGGGAGGGGCGCTGGAATGGCGGTGAGGGATTGTTTCTGTCATGGCTCCGTCCTTGTCCGTGATTCCCTTTACCTGGCGTTTTTGGAGCGTTTTATCCTGCCGGTAGCGGAGGAGCCGCAGGCTGCCTCCTTCCACGGGCATTCCCGTTCTGGCGTCCGCCAGGAACCAGAGATTGCCTTCCGGAACGGAACGGCGTACCAGCACCATGTCTGACAGAGTGAGAAAGCGATGGAACCGGTAGCCGTTTTCCAGTGTGACGGTGAGCAGGTACCAGCCGGGTTTGCGGGTGGGTACGGGAATGTGAGCGATGTGGTTCAGGTGCCGGTTCCCGGGAGTCAGGGTTATCTCATCTCCCTTGATTTCCTCCCCCAGATAGCGGGCATAGGATGAGTCATGCAACAGGCTGAAAAGCAGGTTCCCCAGGTTGGAATACCTGTCTTTGTAAGCTTTTCCCAGCGTTTTGGAGGTTTGGACCTTGTCCATGCGTTCTTCCTGCCACCGTTTCATATCCACGGGGCGGACCGCTACGCAGGCCCGGGAAGCGTTGCGGTAGGAGAAGGAAACAGTCACCGGTTCTCCCGCCAGCAGCGTTCTTTTATCCGTATCAAATGTTCCGTTGGGTTCCGTGATGGAGGCGATGCGTTTTTTCAGATTGTCCGCCACGTCCAGAAATTCCTCCTTGTCCTTTTTGTTCCAGGATTGTGCGTTCCAGGTTTGAAGGATTTTTCCTAAAAACTGCGCGGCAGCGGGCCTTTGGTTGCGGGCCAGGAATTCGTCCGCTGCCAGATTGGCGGCGTTAACGTAGTAATCCGGCTCCGGCGTTATTCGGACGGCGGAAGCAATCCGGATGAAGTCATAATCCGGGGGAAGGTTGGTGAGCAGGAATTTGCCGTTGCCCGTCCGGTCGGTTTTAACGATGGTCTGGTCCGTTTTTAATTCCGCCGGGTTGATGCCCGCCACCATGCCCGCGTTGCCGGGGCCGTACACGAATTCCTGGTCCGGCGCCGTATTGGCATAAGAAAACAGCCGGCGGCACCAGGAGGCGGTGAAATAATTGACCTGGTTGGCCAGTTCCGGATTCGCCTGAATGGCGGCGTCCAGCAGCCAGCGCATGCGTTCCCCGTCGTTTTTAGCTGTTTCCCAGGAGGAAGAGGCATGGTAAAAGATAACTTCCGGCTTTCCTGTTCCGGCATTGACCATGACGGGGACGGTGGCGACGTTTCGAAAAGGGGATGCTTCCTCTTTGGAGACGTAATCCGGCAATTCCTTCAGGTTGGTCAGGTTCCCCAGGGCTGCGTAAGACTGGAAGGCGGAAAGGGGAGCGTAGCGGTTTCCTTTGACCGGCAACGCCTGTGCCGTGATGAAGCGCAGTTGTCCCAGAAGTTTCATGTTGTTGCCCTTCTCCGCAAGCTGCATGGCTTTGACAAGGCACCGCAGGGCTTCCACACGGTCCCTTGCTTCTCCGGAATATTCTCCATCCCATGGCCCGGCGCCGCGGATATAGGCGCCGTCCACCAGTTTGAACGTATGGCAGGCACTCTGGTACAGGAGTGCGGCGTCCCTCAGGAAATGAGGATTGGCGCCGTGGCGCTTCATCTGTTCCTGCAGAATGGAATCCAGATTGATGGAATCATCCAGGGCATTGAGACGGGTAAGAGCCTGGTAGTAAAGAAGCAGATCTGTCCCGCTGTATTGGTCGTCATATTCATGGAGTTGTTTCAGGGCCTGTTCCGCCGCTTGCTTGAACAGCCTTTTGCCCAGAAGCTTTTCAAGGTTTTCAACAGCTTGCTTCCTTTGCTGCGGGGAAACAGGGGAATTTTTACCCTCCGCAAGGGCATGTTGTTGCGGAGGGGTGGATGCGTCCGCCGGGGACGGCATTCCGGAGGCCAGCAATCCTGCCGCCAGAAAAAGAGCGGAAAAGAATCTGTTCATTCCGCCAGACTACTTCCAAGTAAAATCTTTGGCAAGTTGCAAGTAGGCTGCGGGAAAAGGGAGATTGTCTTAACGCTGTCAACAAGGCCGGGAGTGAGGGAAGGGGTATTCCATGATCAGACGTTTTTCCCCTTTCGTCATGCGTGTTGCAGATTACTGCAACCCAGTCGGTAGATGGCCTGGATGTCCCGGACATCCAGCTTTTCCAGTCCGCCGACGGGGCCGCGCACACTGACGGCCTGTTCCGCCATCAGGGGGAAATCTCCGGGAAGGATGTTCAGTTCTTCCATAGTCGTCGGAAGCCCTAATTCCCGGTAAAAACGTTCCAGGCGGGAAATACCTTCCCGGATGATGGCTGATGGTTCCCGGAAGGAACCTTCCACTCCCATCACATTGACGGCGAACTGCACGAATATTTCCTGGTGTTTGGAGGAAACATACTTCATCCAGGCCGGGGTGACGACGGCCAGGCCTGCGCCGTGGTCCACATGGTACAGTGCGCTCAATTCGTGTTCCATGGCGTGGCAGCCCCAGTCCTGTTCGCGGCCTATCCCCAACAGGTTGTTGTGGGCGATGTTGCCGGAAAATGCGATTTCCGCCCAGGCGTTGTAATCATTCAGGTTCCCGTTCAGGATGCGGGCGTTTTTCATGATGGTGCGCAGGGTGGCCTCACAAAGGCTGTCGGAAAGGTCCGTATGCAGGGTTCTGGTGAAATAGCGCTCAAAAATGTGGCTCATCATGTCGCTGACGCCATTGGCCATCTGGCGGTGCGGGAGCGTAAAAAACAATTCCGGGTTGATAATGCTGAATACGGGGCGCAGTTTGGGGGAACCGTACCCCAGTTTTCTTCTGGTCTCTTCATTGGTGATGACCGTATTCGGGCTGCTCTCGCTGCCCGCGGCGGGAATGGTCAGCACGGTTGCGACGGGCAGAGGGTCGGACTGAGGCTGTTTTTTGGAAAGGTATAGTTCCCATACGTCCCCTTCATGGGGAACGCCCAGCGCAATCGCTTTGGCGGAGTCAATCACGCTGCCTCCTCCCACGGCCAGCACGAGGCCCAGGCCGTGTTCCCGGCAGAGGCGGATGCCTTCATACACCAGGGGTAGCGTAGGGTTTGCCTGGACGCCTCCCAGTTCTTCATACTCCACGCCGGCGGTTTTTAGGGACGCCGTGACGGCATCGTAAAGACCGGAACGTCTGATGCTGCCGCTACCGTAATGAAGCAGAATTTTTTTGCCTAACGGCTTGAGAAGGGTTCCCGTTTCATGGTGGGTACCTTTTCCGAAAATAAGAGTGGTTTTGTTATCGTAAACGAAGTTGAGCATGGCGGGGATGATACGGCAACGCTACGGTCCTTCCGCCCCCTTCTCAAGATTTTTGTATGGCCTGTTCCCCTTTCCAGGGGGGGGATGCTGTTCCGGAGGATATTCTCTCATGCAGGGGTTCTGTTCTTCTCTGTTTTTTCATCATTGGCTCATCTGGACGGAGCTTTCTGGAGGATTGTTTTCTTTCCGTTGTTTTTTGGCGACAAGATTCAGCGGAAATGACTCTCTGCGGGAGTGGCGGCGCCTTCCGGCCCCGAGGGGCCAGCGGAAGACGGTTATTTCATTATTCTGGGCCGCTTCCGGCAGGTAATCGGAACAATGGCCGTATTCGGCCAGGGATGCGCGGAGAAAGGAGGGGAAACGGGAAGTTTCAGAAATCCGTAAAAATTATCCTGGTGAATACTGTTCAAAATCACGATGCATGGCATATTCCTCCTGCTTTTTGCTTGAGCGCGGAGGCCTTCCCGTTTATTGTCATGCACGGGCTATGTCCGGTCCCCGTAGTTCAATGGATAGAACGGGTCTCTCCTAAAGACTAGATGCAGGTTCGATTCCTGCCGGGGACGCCACCCAATATTATTCAGGGCCTTGCATCAGCATTAAAAACGCAAGGATTTTGCCTCTCTTGTGCGAGGTATCGTCATGGTTGATTGAATGGGGAATGATTCAAGGGAAAAGCAGGTATCCGGATTATCGGCGTCCGGCCGGAGAGGGCGAATAACTTGGGATTCATGTCCGATTGGAAACAAAAAGCAAATGCGGAAGAAAGATTGCAGACAGCAAGGAAATGTGCTAAAGGCTGCCGGAGAAGAGCCTTTGGGGCGGAACATTGTGCTTCGGGACATGAACAGGCAGGCATGGAGCAATGTTTCCCAGCCGTACAGGGGATGGATGAAAGAGCGTTATGCAATAACAAGGACAAGAAGATGGAGGCAATTAAAATAATCCGTTATCTGTCGCCCGTTGGAGAAATGATGATTGGCTCATATGGCGGCAGTCTTTGCATTTGCGACTGGGCAAAGGAAAAACGCCGCGGCACGATAGACCGCCGCATTTGCCGGCATCTCAACGCTGAATATGAAGAAGGAACTTCCGAGGTTATTGAACAGGCGGTAAGCCAGCTCCGTGAATATTTCCAGGGGGAACGCAGAGACTTTGATATACCCATTGTATTTACCGGATCGGAATTTCAAAACTCAGTCTGGCATGAACTGATGAAAGTTCCTTACGGTTCCACCATTTCTTATGCAGAGCTGGCGCGCCGCATTCATCATCCGAGGGCTGTCCGGGCTGTAGCGTCCGCTAATGCCACCAACCCCATCTCCATTTTCGTGCCCTGCCACCGCGTCATTGGCAGCAATCAGAAACTGACAGGTTATGGCGGGGGGCTTGATGCGAAACGGGAATTGCTTGCCCTGGAGGCGCGGGTAAGCGGAAGTGTGCTGGCCTTATGACCCGTGAGGTGAGGAAGACAGGCAAGGACGTGTCAGGTAAGGCTGTTTTGGGAGGCTGCTCTTCCGGGGCAGCCCGGCAGGGGGAGGCGTTAAGAAGCTTCCGCGGTTGCGGCTGAATTTCCGGCTGTCTTCGTTTGAATGGAGGTGCCTTGTGAGGAGCTTCACCATTTGAGGAGGGTATTTCCTCCCTGGGCGAATCCGGAGAGCAGGGTGCCCATTGCTGAGGTTTTCTGGGCTCTCGCATTGGCGCGGCCCATGTATTGCTCCATGTTGGCGCGGTTGTACAGGGATTGGGCGTTCCTCATGGCTTCCGCCGCTTCATCCTGAATCCGGGTTTGCAGGCGCGTTGCCAGAGCCTGTTCCCTGATTGGAACGGAGCCTTCCCGGAGCAGGGAGGATTGGGCGGCGTCCAGTCGGGCTTCTCCCATTTGGCGCGCAGCGTCCTGCTGCATGCGTTTGGCATTTTCCATCCCTGTCTGTTTTTGGAGATCCGCTTCGTTCCTGAGGGTGGCGGCATTTGCGTCCGCCGCCTGTTTGGTGGCTTCCGCGCTTTTTTTCTGTGCAGACGCGGATGCCGCACCTGCTGCCGCTGAAGTAGCGGCCAGTGTTATCATTCCCAATGATGCTGGATCAAATCCCATGCGCGCATTCTGATATGAAAAACGGTTCAGGCGCAAAACGCCTGAACCGTTTGACATGAATCAGGGTTTGGCACAGAAGGGGTTACTCAATCACGATGCTTTCAATGTTCAGCACCGGATGTTCCGGAGTGGAGTGGGGATCAATGGTTCCGGTAATGATGACGGCGTCTTGTTCTTTCAGCCCGTTCACACCTTTGGCGGAGTGCTTGATGGGCTGCCCCTGTTCATCCACGAACTGGACGGTCATCGTGTTATTTTTCCGTATTTCCACCGGTACCGTACCGGCGGCCCAGACTCCCTTCTCCTTCATATTGACCAGGAGCTGAGCCGGGTCTCCGATGGTGAAGGAAGCAATGTTTTTTGAAAAGACGGGGTCATCTCCGATCACCGCTCCCTTGACGGTGACTTTGTCGCCCGGAGCCGCTTTTCTGGCATCTGAAACGACCAGAGCGCGTGGCAGGCCAACCATATTTTCCGCGAATCTTACGGCCATCTTCTGGGTAACGTTCTGGTCGGAAGTGAGGGCGTTTACAGTTTCCTTGGGATTGCAGCCCATCAGGGAAACTGCGGCCATTGTCAGAATGATCAAGTGTGTGGTGCGCATGGAAACTCCTTTCTGTTGAAAGGTTGGATTCCTTTTCCCCTTCTGCCGTTCATCATTCCGTGTAAGGAAAAGAATATTTTTTACAGGAACAGCCCGGCAGCCAGCATGGCGAGGTCCCTGAGAACGTCCCACAATTTTTCCGCATTGTGGATGCAATCCGCCAGAAAGCGGTGAAGGCTTACGGCGTTGAACAGGCGCAGGAGCGCCAGGAAGAGAAGAAGATTGGCAAAATATACGAGAATCAGGGAGAAGAAGGTGCCGTTGTCCGCCAGGTCCGGCTGGTCCTTGGGAATGATCCATGCCGTCCAGAACAGGTGGAAGCACCACCAGAAGCCCAGGCCGGAGTAAAGAAGGGCCTGGCAGGTGACTGTAGGCCAGAAGAGGTACGTTACGCCCCATACCAATCCCCACAGCATGGCCCAGAGAGGAAGGAAGTAGGGGGAAAGGGAGATAAAGATGTTGTTTTTATCCGTCTGGATGTAACCTCCGTCCAGATCCGCTTTGAAAGCATGGATGGAGCCGCGGCTGCAAATGACCGCCAGAGCGTGCGTCAGTTCATGCCCCAATACGTACAGGTACAGCAGGGAGGATGTGAACAGCCTGCTGCTGCCCAGCACCACCCACACGGCAGCGCCCATCAGGGCGTACCATACGGGAATGGAGAAGAGGATATTGAGGCTGCCGGAGGCATGGGCCAGCTGGTCGCACAGGGACATGGCCGTGATCAGGGCCAGCGGAAGCAAGATAAGGGTGGCTACGGCATGCCTGATGAACCGGGTTCTGCGCGGGAGATCCATGAAGGAAAATTCCTGGCATTCGTCCTCCCAGTATTCGGAGGATACCTGGGCGCGGTAAGTTTTGTCCCAGGCGTCCCGGTTGCATTGCCGCATCATGTCGCCGAGGCTTGCCGCGGATCTTGGTTTCCGGGCGGTTTCTGCATACCGGCGCCAGTCCTGGCGCGGCGGTGTGTGTCTGGGGGCCTTGGGCATGCGGTGTGAGGTCTGGAACCAGCATAAAGGGACTTGAGGAGAAATGCGAACCAAATTTGCCTCTTCCGGAAACCGGAGGAAAAAATGTTTTATCCACGCCAGCTGTTCCTGTATAATCCGCCGCATGCAAGATGTCCTGCTGGTTCTGGAAACTTCCTGTGTGCAGTCTTCCGTTGCGGCTTGGAGCGGGGAAAGTCTGCTGTGCCAGGCGGCATGGAGAGCGGAGCGCAACCATTCCTCCGCTATTTTCAAGGCGGTGCGGCAGGTTCTGGATGCTTTGGAAGGGCGGCGTTTGAAGGAAATCGTGGTAGGTTCCGGTCCGGGCGCTTACGGCGGAATCCGCGTAGCGCTGGCCGTGGCGGACGGCCTTTCCCTGGTGCACGGTTCCCGCGTGGCGGCTTTTTCCTCCTGGAACGGACTTGGTCTGCATCATGGTGAGGCCTGCGTAATGTCAGATGCCCGGCGTGGCGGCTGGACGTGGGGGAGGCTGGAAAACGGCGTTCTGACGGATGTGCCGGCAGTGCTTCCTGCAGAGCAGGCCCGCGCCAGCGTGGCGGAGTGCATGGGAAAAGGCGTGCCCGTTTTTTCCACGGAAACGGCGGATCATCTGGCCGCCCGGGAAATGTCGGGGATTGTCCCCGTGTATCCTTCTGCAGAGGCGCTCGGGGCCGTGTGGCTGTCCCTGGCGGAGGCCCGCAGAGAAGAACTTCTGGAAAGTCCGGCGGAACCGCTGTATGTGAGGGCTCCGCACATCACCCGCGCCAAACGTCCCGCATGGGCCGTGAAGGCGTAATTAAGGTTTGACTTTTTGGAAGATTGTTAGACTTTTAACCGGTAATATTCACCACCAGTAGCATTTTTTAACATGAGCAATGACACTTTTTCCGAGCGCCTCGCATATCCCAAAGGTTTAAAAGGAATCATCGCCAATGAATCCGCTTTGAGTGACGTGCGCGGCGAGGAAGGGCGTCTGTTGTATCTGGGCTACGATATCGATGATCTGGTGGAGATGTGCTGTTTTGAAGAAGTGGTTTATCTGCTTCTCAACAAGCGTCTTCCCAACCGTGAGGAATTGGAGGGCATCAAGAAACGCCTCCGTTCCGACCGCGACCTGCCCCAGCCCATTCTGGATTTCTTCAAAACGGCCACCAAGTCCGCCCGGCCCATGTCCGCCCTCCGGACGGCTGTTTCCATGCTCGGCATGTATGACGACCGGACGAAGGATGCCGGGCAGTTGAAGGAAATAGGCCTCAGCCTCATAGCCAAGGTTCCCGTGATGGTGGCGTATTACTACCGTTTGTGCCAGGGTCTGGAGCTTCCCCCCGTTCGGGAGGACCTGAGCGAGGCGGAACATTTCCTGTGGTTGCTGAAGGGTGAGGAACCGGATCAGTATGAAGCCCATATTCTGGAGGTAGCCTACATTCTGCACGCAGACCACGGCATGAATGCCTCCACCTTTGCGGCGCGCGTCTGCATCGCCACGCTTTCGGACATGTATTCCGCCATCACCGCGGCCATCGGCACGCTGAAGGGGCCGCTTCATGGGGGCGCCAATGAGGGCGTGATTGAAATGCTCAAGGAAATAGGCACGGAGGACCGGGTGGACTCTTACATTGAGGACAAGCTGGCGCGGAAGGAAAAAATCATGGGCATGGGCCACCGCGTGTACCGCGTGCTGGATCCCCGCGCCCCTCATTTGCGACGCATGGCCATCCGCCTTTCCTCCCGAATTGGGGAACCCAAGTGGATCCGCATGTCGGAGCGCATCGCGAAACTTGTCCGGGAGCGCAAGGGCTTGAACGCCAATGTGGATTTTTATTCCGCCACGGTTTATTACAGCATCGGGATCCCCACCAGGCTGTTTACCGCCATTTTCTCCATTGCCCGCTGTAGCGGCTGGGTGGCCCAGGTTCTGGAACAAATGGAGGATAACACGCTGTACAGGCCGCTGACTCTTTACACAGGACCCAAGGACCGCATTCCGGTTCCTACGATCGACATGCGGTGACAGGTTTTAATCAGGAAAGGTGCCGGAAGCAATATCCGGCGCCTTTCCTGCATCTGCCTTCCGCTTTTTTTTCGTGAAAATATCCTTTCTATCCGCCGGCGGTATTCGACCGTACTGTTCATTGTCCTGGGCTTTTTCCATTATAGCCGTAGCGGAAGCTCAAGAAATTATTGAATAGCAATATGCCGTTATCGCGGGTGGGGATGAAGCAGATGATTTTTTCAGTTCCCTGGGAGACTATACGGGATTCCCATAAGGGTATGTTCTGGGATATCTGCGGAGCCGTCTCTTCCTTGATTCTCTCTTATCTGGTATGTCCCTGACGGAGGAAAGATGCGGAACCCGCCTCTTCATGGCCCTGTGTTCTTTGGTGGTGGAACCCGCAGAACATCCATGCCGATGTGGAGAGGCAGGCGGGGGGCTCGTCAAATGCCGGTCTGGCGCAGTCCTTCATAAAGGACGACAGCTACGGCTGTGGATAGATTCAGGCTGCGGGCTCCTTCTCCGGGCATCGGAATAGTCAGGGCGGTATCTGCGTGTTCTCTCAGCATGCTTTCCGGCAATCCGCGGGATTCCGGTCCAAAAACCAGATAGTCCCCTGCGTGGAAAACCGCATCCCAATGGGAACGTGGCGTCTTGGTGCTCAGGTACCAGAACTGCGCGCCGGGGGCTGCCGCCTGCTTCAATTCCTCCAGGCTGTCCCAGACATGCAGGTCCACCTTGGCCCAATAGTCCAGACCCGTACGGCGCACATGCTTTTCATCCAGACTGAACCCCAAAGGTTTGATCAAATGGAGCCTGGAGCCCGTTGCCAGCGCCAACCGTCCGGCAGCTCCTGTATTATGCGGAATTTCCGGATGGAACATGACGATGTGGAAACGGGGCTGCATGCGCTTATTCTCATCACAAACAGGCCTCCCGTTCAAGTGGGACTTGTCCAAAAGTGGCAAATAATGTACGTTTTCACCCGATGAGAGACATCGTATATTTTGATTTGGAAACCCGTCATTCCGCGGCGGAGGTGGGCGGCTGGCATAATACGGCCGAGATGCGCCTTTCCGTGGGCGTGACTTATTCCACGGCTTCCGGCAAATATACGATTTATTCTGAGGAAATGGTGGATGATCTCATCCGGCAGCTTTCCCAGGCCGACCTGGTGGTGGGTTACAACCACGAGCATTTCGACTATGGCGTGCTCCAGCGTTATACGATGTGGAACATGATTGATATCACGAACAACCTTGATTTGTGCAAGGACATCGAACAGCGCGGGGGAGTGCGCGTCAAGCTGGATTCCGTGGCGGCCGCCTCCATCGGTTCTTCAAAAACGGCCGTGGGCACCCAGGCTCTCAAATGGTGGGCGGAATACGCGCAGACGGGTAATACGGAGCTTTTAATGGATATAGCCCGTTATTGCTGTTTTGACGTGAAGGTGACGCGGGATGTGCACTGGTACGGGGCGGAACACGGTTTCATCCGTTATGATGATAAAAAGGGCGGCCAGGTGGAATTGCCCGTGGATTGGAAATTGTAACTTTTCCTGCAGGCATGCCCGGTCGGCTGTGGCCGGTTTTTTCCCGGGCGCTGAAGTGGGTCTGGTTTCCCGCCTTTGGCGGTGTTGCCGTTTATCCCCGGACAGATGCCGGTTATCAGGGAATGGCTGGGGCTGAGAAAGGCTTCCGGGAGGAAGCGGACGGCAACCATGCGGTTGCCGCCTGGCTTAACGGCGGTTGATGCGGGCCACTTCCCGCTGGGCTTCGCGCATTTCCACGCGGGCTTTCAAATCGTAGCGCTGGTCGCGGTGGGTTTTGCCCTTGCCCAGGCCTAGAGCCAGTTTCACCTTGCCGTTTTTCCAATACAGCTTGAGAGCTACCAGGGAGCAGCCTTTCTGGGAAGTCTGCTGTTCCAGTTTGAAAATTTCCCGTTTATGGAGAAGAAGGCGGCGGGGCCGGCGCGCCTGGTGCTGGAAGAATTCTCCCGCTGTCTCCCAGGGCTGGATGTCGCAGCCGTACAGGAGCATCTGGCCGTTTTCCACCCTGGCGAAGGAATCGGCAATATTCACCTTGCCGGCGCGGATGGATTTGACTTCCGTTCCCTTGAGTTCCATGCCGCATTCGTAGGTGTCCAGAATTTCGTAATCCCGGCGGGCTTTTTTGTTGGTGGAAATGTCGGAGCTCATGGCACGAAGGGGAGAAGGATGAAAAGGCCCCGGGCTGGGAGACCGGGGCCTGGCTGGATAGAGATGATTCCGTACGGAATTCCGGTCCGGAACGGCAATAAAGGGAATGTATTGTTACTGGTTGTCTTCCTGGAGGCTGCCGGATTCCGTATGATAGACGAGTTTGCCTTCAATGATTTCCGTCAGGGCAATGTTCGCGTTGCCCATATGGGGCGTGGTGGGCACCAGCGGGGCGCGGCCATTATTAAGCTGGGCTACGCGGCGGGAAACCACGTTGATCAGCATTTGGGGCTCGGGAATGATTTTGGAGGCTTGTTCGACGAGTTCGGCTTTCATGTAAAAAGGTCTAGGTAGATATCCTGATGCGGAGAGAGATATAAAAACGGTTCCTGTCCGGAATCAAGCTTATATTACGGCATGAGCTGCCTTCGCTCACGGGAATCCAGTTCTTTCCATGCGCCGGGTTTCAGTCCCGCCAAGGAGAAATTTCCGATTCTGGCGCGAAGAAGCCGGAGTGTGGGAAAACCGATGGCGGCGGTCATGCGCCGCACCTGGCGGTTTTTCCCTTCCACCAGCGTCAATTCCAGCCATGAGGTGGGAATGGAGGCGCGGTAGCGGACGGGAGGGATGCGGGGCGGCACGTCAGGCTCCCTGCGCATGAGGCGTGCCCGGCAAGGCAGCGTGCAGTACCCGCGGATGCGGAGGCCCCCGAGTTCCAGAGGGCGAAGGTCCGTTTCGGAAGGAGTGCCTTCCACCTGGCTCCAATAAGTTCTGGGATGCCTGCCGGAGGGGTTCAGGAGACGGTCCGCCAGGCCCTTCTCATCGGATAAAAGAAGCAGCCCTTCCGAATCCGCATCCAGCCTTCCTACAGGATACACGCCGGGAGGAAACCCGAATTCAGCCAGTGTCCGGTGGTGGGGAGCCTCCTTCGTAAATTGGGAGAGAATACCGTAAGGTTTATTGAACGCCAGAATCATGCCGTGCACGGCAAGGGTAGCATGAACCGCCGGCTTTGGCACGGGAAATTGAAGCGGCTTGACTTGTCTGTGTTGGGGAAGGAAAGTATCTGCATGCATGGAAAAACGGCAGGTTGTGTCCTGATGCTTGCGTGTTGCGTGCCCGTCTGGGTTCAGGCGGCGCCGGATACGGGGGAAGTGAAGGCAAAAATTGCGCGGAAAATCTGGCAAAACGAATGTGCCGGGACAATAAGGGGGCTGGTTTCCTGGAACCGGGGAGAGGCGTTTCCATCCCTGGGAATCGGACATTTCATCTGGTTTCCTGCCGGAGTCACGGAAAGGTTTGAGGAAAGTTTCCCTGCTTTCATTCAGTTCTGCCGCAGGAAGGGAATTCGGGTTCCGGAATGGTTTTCCGGTGCGGCTCCGTGGCGGACCAGAAAGGAATTTGAAGCGGCGGACGTTCGCGGCGGTCTTCCTGAACGGATGCGCCGGTGGTTGTCCAGCCCGGCGGCCCTGCAAATGCAGGCGGATTTCATTATTGCCAGGTCTGTGGCCGCTCTGGAGCGTATCAAGGGCCAGTCCCGCCGTCCGGAAGAGATGGCGGCCCGCTATTACGCCGTGGCGTCGGTTCCCAACGGCATGTATGCCCTGATTGACTACGTGAATTTCAAGGGAGAAGGAACCAATCCGGCGGAACAGTACCGGGGGATTGGCTGGGGGCTCAGGCAGGTGCTGGAGGAAATGCGCCCCGTTTCTCCCGGACAGCCTGCGGCGGTTGAATTTGCGGAAGCGGCCAAAAGGGTGCTTCAGCGCCGCGTGGACAACAGCCCGCCGGGCCGCGGAGAAGCGCGCTGGCTTGCCGGATGGCGGAACCGGTGCGATTCCTATAAGAGGAATTTGTGACGAATTCCTTTCCCAACAGAAAAGACCAGTTGTGCAATTATCCTTGACCTGACGGGGATTAGGGTGTAATTCCCTCACTCCATCCTGAAACTTCGCTGATTTTATGCCAAACACTAAAGAAGAAACAACGCTGATTTTGCTGAAGCCCGACTGTGTGCGGAAAAACCTTTCCGGCACCATTTTGAAACGTTTTTTGTCCGAAGGGTTTCGCCTGCGCGGCATAAAGATGATCCAGCTTGACGAACCGGTGCTCCGGGAACATTACGCCCATATTCTGGATCTGGTCATCAATGGGGAACCGCTTTTCCCGAAGCTGCTTGATTTCATGACCAGTTCTCCGGTCATCGCCATTGCTCTGAAAGGGCCCGGCGTTATTGTGCGCGTGCGCGAACTGCTGGGGCCCACCAATTCCCAGAAGGCGCAGAAGGGCACTATCCGCGGCGATTTCGGAACAGACAGCATGATGAACATCTGCCATGCGTCCGACAGCCGTGAATCCGCCGCCGTGGAGCTGGCAAGATTTTTCCGGGAAGAAGAATTGTTTGACGGCCTTAATTAAGGGAAGGCCGCCTTTTTCCCATCAGGTTCATTGAGGGCCGCAGCTGTAATAACGGCTGCGGCCCTTGCCGTATCGGGGCTGTGCCTTCCTTGGGAGGATGAAGGGGGAAGGCAGCGGCTTTTCTGGGAGAAGCAGGAAAGAACGGGTTACTTTTCCCAGGGAGTGGTAAGATAAAGGAAGGCCTTTTTCATACGGTAGGCCTCACGCATGAAGCCGTCCATGATATTATTGCAGCTGTGCTTGGAAAAGGAAAGGCCGTAAATGCGCTTGATGGCGGCATCCTCTCCGTGCTGCTTCTGGCGCTTTAGCTCAGCGTCCATGTCCCGGCGTTCGATATTGGGGGCGCTCAGATTGTCGCCATGCCAGCGAAAATCCGCCAGCAGCCTGTTGTAATGCACGAACTTCTTCCCCGCCCGGCCCAGGCGCGCGTAATATTCCCCGTCCATGTCGTAGTGGAAACGTTCGTCCAGCAGGAACCCCTCTTCAATAGTAGTGCTCCGGCGCAGGAACAATGCGGTGGAAGCCAGATAGGTGCCGTACCAGATGTGCATGTTCAGACTGTAGGGCAGGGCCTTCATGGCGCGTTGGATCTCTCCGTCCGGCCCGATGAAATTCCATGCTCCATACACAATGTCCGCATCCGGGCGGGAATCCGCAAAGGCCTTGACCGCCGCCAGAGCCCCCGGCAGCAACCGGTCATCCGTATTCAGCCACATAACCCATTTCCCGCGCGCCTTGCGGAAGCCGCGGTTGATGCCTTCCGACATGCCGGAATCCTTCTCCACATGCAGTTTCAGGTGAGGGTAGGAGTGCAGGATATCCAGGGTGCCGTCCGTGGACCCTGCGTCCTGGATAATGTGTTCAAATGTAACCCCTTCCTGGTTTTTGACGCTCTCTATGCATTCCCTGACGTAGCGGGCGTAATTATAGCTGGGCGTAATAATGCTGAAATCAGGTTCTGTGTCCATAGGCAAGGTTAGTTGAAAGGCTTGATGGAACGTTCCCTGGCAATGTAAATAGGGCGTTTTTTAACTTCCGTATAGGTTTTGGCCAGATATTGGCCCAAAATGCCCAGGCACAGCAGCACGATGCCCCCCATCATGCAGAAGACGCATACCAGGGAAGTCCATCCGTAAGCGGAATGGGGCCAGATCAATTCGCGGACCGTCAAGATAATGATGGAAAGGAATGAGATGAAGGAAAGAAGTACCCCCATGATGGAAGCCAGCGCCAGAGGGGCGGTGGAAAAGGCCACGATACCTTCAATGGAGTACAGGAACAGCTTGAAGAAAGACCACTTGGTTTCTCCTGCCACCCGTTCCACATTTTCATATTCAAACCATTTGGTCCGGAACCCCACCCATTCGTACAGCCCCTTGGAAAATCGGTTGTACTCCTTCAGGGAAAGCAGGGCTTCCAGTACGGGCCGAGTCATCAGCTTGTAGTCCCGGGCTCCGTCCACGATGCGGGTGTCCGATATCTGATGAATCGTCTTATAAAAGGCGCGGGCGAAAAAGGACCGCAGCAGCGGTTCCCCCTGCCGGGTGACGCGGCGTGTCCCCGCACAGTCATATCCTTCCTTTTCAATGGCTTTCAGCATATCCGGAAGCAGGGAAGGAGGATCCTGAAGGTCCACATCCATGACGGCGGCATAATCCCCTGTGGCCGCTTCCAGGCCCGCATAAATGGCGGCTTCCTTCCCGAAATTGCGGGAGAAGGAAATGAATTTTACTTCAGGGGAGTGTTCCGCCATTTTCTTAATCATTTCCAGGGAGCGGTCCGTGGAACCGTCGTCTACGAAGATAAGTTCCGGGGCGTAGCCCTCCAGGCATTCCTTGAAAACCCGGTCTATTTCTTGCTTGAACGCCGGAATGGCTTCTTCTTCATTCAGGCAGGGAACGATCAGGGAAATACGTTTCATGTCAGTGCCCGAATCATACTTCAGAAGCCGTGCAGATGCCAGAAAATATGCACAAAGCCTTCCTCCGCCGGAAGGGGAGGAAGGCTGCCGGAAAAGAAGCCGTGCGCGGAAAAATACCGGTAAGGTCAAAACTTCGGCAGGTTGCCGATGTCATCTTCGTTTTCAGGGGCGTGCGGGTCTTTCAAATCACTGTCCCCGTCTTTTCCGAAAGACCAGAAATCATAATCCGGATTCAGGCCGTTGCCCATTTTCAGGTTTCTGGCCCTGTCGGTTCTGGTGGGGATGGACTGCTCGCTGCCCAGGCGGTAGCGGTAGGGGGAACCCCATGGATCCGCAAGAATATAAAGGGTAACCGGCCTGCCGTCCTTGCTTTTCACATGGACTTCCCGGACAGTCGGGTTGCTTTTGGGCTGCGTAGAGGGGTTCAACTCATCATTGTAAATGGTTGTATCCCTGGAAGGAACACCCTCATTCTTATGGTCGCCGAACAGAGCCATGTAAACCACGTTGGAACTGTATTCCTCCCCGTTGGCCACGGCTACGCCGTGATTGTTGAAGGGAGCTTCCGTGCCGTAGGGGTAGCGGTCATGGTCGCTGTGGTAGCTCTCCAGCCCCATTTCAATTTTGCGGACAATGGATTCCGTAGCCTGTTCGTTCTTTCTGGTTTCAAGCCAGGTGTAAATGGAGATGGTCAGCGTGGCCAGCACCACGATGATCACCATCACTACCAGGATTTCCATGAGGGTGAACCCCTTTGCCTCCCGGAGCCGGCGGTATGCGGAATGATTTTTCATCTGATTCTGCTTGAGGGGTTACCCCATCTTTTCAATAACCTGCAGGAGGGGAAGGAACATGGCGAACACGATGCCGCCCACGACCACGGCCAGGAATACGATCATGATGGGTTCCAGCATGGAGGTCATAGCTCCCACGGCATTGTCCACTTCATCATCATACACGTCCGCGATTTTCAGGAGCATGTCCGGCAACTGGCCGGTTTCTTCCCCCACGTCCACCATGGAGATTACCATGGGCGGGAAAAGCTTGGAGGAGGACATGGGCGTAACTACGGATTCGCCTTCCTTGACGGAGTCATGGATGAGGCCGATGGCGTCTCCCACGATCATGTTGCCGGCGGTATCCTTCGTGATGGTAAGCGCCTGGAGGATGGGAACGCCGGAAGTCACCAGCGTACCGAAGGTTCGGGCGAAGCGGGCGATGGCGCTTTTGCTCTGCACATTGCCGATGACCGGCATGGTCAGCAGAGCGGAGTCAATCTTGCGGCGTCCGTTGGGCGTCTTGCTCATGGCCGTGAAAACAGCGTACAGGATGGCGACTACCGCGGCCAGAATGACGGCATTGGGCACAAAGAAGGGGGCGGCCATGAACCAGTCGCTGATGCCGAACACAAACTCGGAAATACCGGGAAGTTCCTGGTTCTGTTCTGCGAACATCGCCTTGAATTTGGGCACGATGACCAGCATCAGGAAGATCACGATGCCTACGGCGATAAACAGGACGATGGAGGGATACACCATGGCGGAGATCACCTTGCTTTTCAGCTTTTGGGCCTTTTCCTGGTATTCCGCCAGACGGTTCAGCACGACTTCCAGCACACCGCCCAGTTCCCCGGCCTTTACCATGTTGACAAACAGGCGGTCAAAAATTCTGGGGTGTTGGGCCAGGGCTTCCGAGAAGGTGGAGCCGCCCTGAACGGAATCTCCAAGAGCCTCAATGGTTACGCGCAGGTTGGGGTTTGCCTCCTGTTTGGCCAGCACGTTCAAACTCTGGAGCAGGGGAAGCCCCGCGTCAATCAGCGTAGCAAGCTGGCGGGTGAAAATCATCAGAGCCTTGGCCTTGATTTTGCCTCCCAGCTTGCCTTTTTGCTTCTTGGCTCCCTTGGCCTTTTTCTTGGCGGCAGGCGTCTGCTGAATCTTGCCCTTGCCCGCTTCTACGATCTGGGTGGGGTACAGGCCATGCGCCCGGATGGATTCCATGGCCTCCGCTTCGGAATTGGCCTCCAGGGTACCTGTTTTCTGGTCGCCTTTATGGTCAAGTGCTGTGTATTGATATTTAGGCATATATGTTGTATTTTAAGTGTTTTTTCTTAGTGGTTGAAATAAGGGGAAGCAACGGCGTCCGGCTGTCCGTTAAGTATATTTCAGCACTTCTTCAATGGTGGTGTTGCCGTCATAAATATTTCTCAGCCCGTCTTCCCGCAGCGTGGACATGCCCATTTCAATGGCTTTCTGCTTCAGCACCACGGAAGGAGCGCGGTCCGTAATCATGTCGCGCAGGGTATCGTTAATATCCAGGAGCTCATAAATCCCCTTGCGGCCCCTGTAGCCGGAATTGGAGCATTTATCACAGCCTCGGCCCGTGAAAAAGTGCTTGTCTCCCAGTTCATAGGGAGAGACGCCAAGCTGGGAGAGGATGGTGGATGAGGGTTCATACGGCGTGCGGCAGTCCGGACAGATGGTGCGCACCAGGCGCTGTGCAAGCACCCCTTCCAGGGAAGCCGCCACCAGGAAAGGTTCGCATCCCATGTCCACCAGTCGCGTAATGGCTCCGGCGGAGTCGTTCGTGTGCAGGGTGGAGAGAACCAGGTGACCCGTCAGGGATGCCTGGATGGCGATCTGCGCTGTTGCCATGTCTCGCATTTCCCCCACCAGAATACGGTCCGGGTCCTGTCGCAGGAAGGCGCGGAGCACCATTGGGAAGTCCAGGCCGATGGCTTCATTGATAGGAATCTGGATGATGCCGTCAATATCGTATTCAACAGGGTCTTCCGCCGTCAGCACCTTGGAATCAATGGTATTGATTTCACGCAGGGCGGCATACAGCGTAGTTGTCTTGCCGGCGCCGGTGGGGCCGGTAACGATGAAAATGCCGTTGGGCTTGTGAACCGTATCCAGAATATATTCGTGGATATGCGCGGGAAGCCCCAGGTTGTCCATGTTCAAGTTGACGGAAGAGCGGTCCAGAACGCGGAGCACCACGGATTCTCCGTACTGAGTGGGAAGGGAGGAAACGCGCATGTCCACGGAACGGTTTCCTATCTGCTTGACGATGCGTCCGTCCTGCGGAATGCGGCGTTCCGCGATGTTCATGTTCGCCATGACTTTGACGCGGGAAATGACCGGCACGGACAGGTGGACGGGGGGAGGCTGCATTTCATACAGGGCGCCGTCCACACGGTAGCGGATTTTGAATTCCTTCTCAAAAGGTTCGAAGTGAATGTCGGAGGCCTTTTCCTTGATGGCCTGCGTAATGACGAGGTCCACAAAGCGGATGACGGGAGCGGCGGCGGAGTCCTCCGTCTCATTGTTGACCTGCATGTTGTTCAGCTCCTGCATCAGGTCGGACATGGCGGCGGATTCGCCTCCATAAAGCTCATTGATGCGTTCGGAAATCTGGTAATCCGGCGCTACCAGAACATGGATGTCCTGGCCGAGGGCGAAGCGCAGGTCTTCCACCGTCTGGGGATTCAGGGGATCCACCAGGCAGACGTACAGGCCTTCCGGATCATGCCGCACAGGGAGCGCCCCGTGCAGGCGCACGAGCGTGGCCGGCATCATGTTCTGCACGTTCGGATCCGGCTGGAAGTTGTCCAGTGTAATGAATTCCGTACCCAGGTCGCTGGCAATCATCTGCCAGATATCATCCTTGCTGCCGATGATGCCGAAGTCTGCAAGCACTTCCGGCAGTTCCTTGCCGGAGGCGATCATTTCCTCCTTGATGTCCTTTGCCAGGGATTTGTCAATCATTCCCCGGCCGATGAAAAGTTCCAGTGTGAGGTTGGTGTCCATAATAAGCAGAATGAATAGCGGGGAAAAATCAGTTGGCGTCTCCCATGGTGACGTTCAGCACTTCTTCCGGAGAAGTAAGGCCGGCCAGCACTTTGCGTACGCCGTCTTCCCTCAAGGTTCTCATGCCCAGTTCCCGGGCGCGCTGGCGCAGCTGGGGGGAAGTCAGGTTTTCGTTGATCATGCGGCGCACCTCGTCGTCGATTTCGAAAATCTCAAACAGCCCCATCCGGCCCTTGAATCCGCCGCCGCGGCAAAAGTCGCAGCCGTGGGGCGCCTTGATTTGGCCCTGGGCAAGGCGGGACATGTCAATGTTCAGCGTATGCGCCTGCTTTTCCGTCAGAGTGCCGTCCACCTTGCAGCGGTCGCACAGCTTGCGGACAAGACGCTGGGCCATGATGGCGCGGACGGAGGAGGCGATCAGGAAGCGTTTGATGCCGATGTCCGCCAGACGGGCCACGGCGCTGGGAGCGTCATTGGTGTGAAGGGTGGAGAATACGAGGTGCCCCGTCAGGGAGGCGTTGATGGCGATGCTGGCTGTTTCCATGTCTCGAATTTCCCCGATCATGATGATGTTGGGAGCCTGGCGGAGCATGGCGCGCAGGGCGGCGGCGAAGGTCATGCCGATATCCGCCTTTACCATTACCTGGTTGATGCCGGAGAGTTCGTATTCCACAGGGTCTTCCACCGTGATGATTTTTTTATCCGGGCGGTTGATGTGGTTCAGGCACGCGTAAAGGGTCGTGGTTTTACCGGAACCGGTAGGACCCGTCACCAGGATAATGCCGTCCGGCAGCGTGATGAGGCGGTCGAACACAGCTTCATCATCCGAGAAAAATCCGAGCTGGGGAAGGCCCAGCACCAGGGCGGATTTGTCCAGGATACGCATGACGATGCTTTCCCCGTGGTTGCTGGGGACGGATGAAACACGGAGGTCGATTTGCTTGCCGCCGATGCTCATCTGGATTCGCCCGTCCTGGGGCATGCGTTTTTCCGCAATGCTCATGGTGGTGCTCATTACCTTGAGGCGAGCGATGATGGGGCTGAGCAGTTTTTTGGGATGCGTGGCCACTTCCACCAGCTTGCCGTCCACGCGGTAGCGGATGCGGAGCCTGTTTTCCATGGGCTCAATGTGGATGTCGGAAGCCCTCATTTTGAAAGCGTCCGTCAGCATCTGCTGCACCAGCCGGATAATGGGAGCATCCTCCCCTTCCAGCCCGTCGGTTTCTTCCGGAACGCTCAGATCCCGGTAAAATTCATTCAACCGGCTTTCCACAGCGCTGCGGGTGGCGACGCTGAAAATCACGTCTCGCCCCATCAGTTGGGGCAGGCTGTCCATGGTTTCCAGATTCAGGGGATCGTCAATGGCAATGTTGATGGAAAAACCGTCGTCGGAAATGGGGATGGCCCGGAAGCGCCTGGCAAGTTCCGGCGTAATGAGTTCGCGCACCTCCTGGGGGATGTGCATGGAGCCCAGGTCCACGACGGGGAGCAGGGAGTTTGACGCCGCCACCTGAGCGATGACGTCTTCCGTAAGATAATTGGCCTGAATCAGAAAATCGACCAGGTCCTGGGTGGGAGATTTTTGACTGCGCGCGTACTGAAGAATTTCTTCATTCAGATATCCGGCCTGCGTAAGAAGTTCGATGAGATATGATTCGTTGGAGTACACGTCGATCTCTGGATGCTATTGTTGGAAGTCTGCCGAAATGGAGCGGCAGGATACTCCCCTATTTCTGACAGGTTCGGAACGTAAAGTCAACTTAGCTTCCCTCAAAATGGCATTTTTTTTCGGGCGTGTCCGGAGGCGGGAAGAACCTCCTTCCCTCTCCGCCGCTTTTCAAACCCTGCGGAATCTTCCGGAAAGCGGGATTTTCCCTGTACTCAGGGCTTCTGGCGGGGGAGCTTGGAAAGCAGGTCTTCCAGCTCCGGCATGCTGGATACCCGCACCAGGCGGGAACGCATTTCCTTGGCGCCGGGAAATCCCTTCGTATAAGCCAGGATTCGTGATCTCATATGGCGTATGGTGTGAAGTTCGTCCCCATAATGGCGGGATTCCAGGGCCATCCGGGCATGCCGCAAAATCAGGGCCGCCTTTTCCTGCGGGTCTCTGGCCGGCGGCATGATTCCGTGCAGCAGATAATACTTGGCGTCTCCGAAAATCCATGGGTTTTCCATGGCCGCACGGCCAATCATGACGCCGCTGACGGCCGTATTTTCTTTTACATAAGCTACGGCCTGCGGGGTGGAAATATCCCCGTTCCCGATGACCGGCACGGACATGGCCCGCGCGCATTCGTCAATAATGTCCCAGTTGGCCGTTCCGGAATACTGCTGGGAGCGGGTGCGCCCGTGAATGGTAATCATGGAAATTCCCTCATTCTCCAGCAGGCGGCACGCGTCCATGGCGCACAGGCTCTGAAAATCCCAGCCAATACGTATTTTGGCCGTGACGGGGATTCTCTCTCCTACGGCTTTCACGACGCCTCCGGCAACGGAAGCCAGCAGGGGAAGATCTTTCAGGAGGGAGGAACCTCCATTTTTGCCAACCACCTTGGGAACCGGGCAGCCGAAGTTGATATCGATAAAATCCGGCTTCTCATGGTCCAGGATAATTCTGGCCGCCTCTCCCATGTGGTTCCCGTCCGCTCCGAAGAGCTGGATGCCTATGGGGCGGTGGGCATTTTCTATCTTTGTGTACCTGCGGTTTCTCTCCCATGCCTGGAGAATTCCTTCCGCAGAGACGAATTCCGTTACCATTACATCCACTCCAAGCTCCTTGCAGATAGTGCGGAAAATGGGATCCGTCACTCCAGCCATTGGAGCCAGGAACAGCGGGAAATCCGTTTTGAAGAACGGGAGGGGAGCGGGACGGTTGGAAAAAGTCATGATTCCTTAGGATGAGGCTAGCACGGGTTCCCGTCCCATTCAAGCATCTTGCCTGTTCTGGCGAAGAAGGGAAGGTGCAAGATGCCGGTGCTGTGCAAACATCGGAGCGTCGAAAATATGGCGCTCAATAAAGAGGTGCAGTAGTCCGCCCGGTTTTCCGGAGGAAATTGCAGGCGCGCTGGACAGTATCGTTTGTTTTCGGGAAGAAAAAACGGCTTCACTTTTTGAGTGAAGCCGTTTGGCAAAAGTTGAAAGATTGTCTTAATGGTTGCCGCAGCCGCAACCGCCGTCCTTATGGTCGTGGTCGCACTTGCCGTCGCAATCGCAATTTTCCTTGTCGCACTGGCCGCCGCAGGAGCAGGAGGACTGGGCGCTCATGGCGCGCTGGCGGGCTTCCTCTATTTCTTCAGGAGTGGGAGCGCGGCCAAGGTCAATGGACATGCCCAGATAATGATTGATGGTGTTCAGGAGTTCGTCAATGGTCTGGCGCGCTTCCAAAAAGCCGCGGGCCGCATCATTCTTGATGACGTTTTCACGCAGGGCGTCGAATTTGGAAATTTCCTCTTCGGTAGGAGGCATTCCGGCCAGGTGCTTGTTGCGCAGTTCTTCTCCGTAAGCGTTTACTTCTTCAAAAAGCTTGGTTGCTTCCGGATTTTGGAAAAAGAGACCTATTTTTGCCTTGGAGGCCACAACCTTGTCTTCCTTGGCGAGCAGATTGCAAAGGGCTTCCGTGGCGGCGCGCAGGTTGTCGTTGAGAACGGGGGTATTCATATGAGATTTATTTAATCATGCCTTTTCGTGCAGGGCAATCCGGTTGCGAGGCATGGCGCGCATTTCCTTGCCGCAGGTTTGCTGCAGGCGGGAAATCCGGAAGAATAAAAAGGCGTTCCGCGTGACGTGGAACGCCTTTTTATGGTGATCAACGTTTTTTAATGCGCCTTGCAGAATTCTTCAAAGCGGTCCAGAGCTTCTTTCAGAATGTCCAGCGTGGTGCAGTAGCTGATGCGGATGGCCTTGTCATTGCCGAAGGCGATGCCGGGGACGGCCGCGACCTTGTAGCGTTCCAGAAGCTTGTCGCACAGATTCAGGGAGGTGAGTCCCAGCCTGCTTGTGTCCACAAAGAAGTAGAAAGCACCCTGCGGCTCCACAACGCTGATATTCGGGATGGCGCTGAGGCGGGAGTAAACGTACTGGCGGCGCATGTCATATTCGTCGCGCATGTCGCTGATGAAGCTCTGGTCTCCCGTAAGGGCCTCAATGCCTCCATACTGGGCGAACGTGCAGACGTTGGAAGTGGTGTGGTCCTGAATCATTTGGATGGCCTTGGCAATGGCTGCCGGAGCTGCGGAATAGCCCAGACGCCATCCGGTCATGGCGTAGCCCTTGGAGAAGCCGTTGATGGTGATGGTCAGGTCGTACAGTTCCGGACTGAGGGAGGCGATGCTGACGTGCTTGGCGTCCCCGTATACGAGGTGTTCGTAAATTTCATCAGCCAGGATGAGGATGTCTTCGCTCAGGGCCACTTCTCCCAGGGCGCGCAGTTCTTTTTCGGAATAAACGGACCCGGTCGGATTGTTCGGGGTAGTGAGGATGACCATCTTGGTGCGGGGGGTCATGGCTTCCTCAAATTGTTCGGCGGTAAGCTTCCATCCGTTTTCCGCCGTGGTTTCCACGATGACGGGGATGCCTCCGCACATGCGGACCATTTCCGGATAGCTGACCCAGTACGGGGCGGGGATGATGACTTCATCCCCCTCAGATACGGTTGCCATGATGGCGTTGAAACAGGCGTGCTTGGCGCCGGCTCCCACGGTGATCTGGGTGAAATCGTATTCCAGGTTGTTTTCCCTCTTGAGCTTTTCTGCGATGGCCTGGCGGAGTGCGGGAAGACCGGCGGAAGGCGTATATTTGGTGGCTCCGTTGTTCAGGGCCGCGATGGCTGCCTGCTTGATGTTTTCCGGGGTGTCCATTTCAGGTTCACCGCCTGCCAAACCGTAAACTTCTTCACCGGAGGCTTTCATAGCCTTGGCCCGGTTGGTCACCTTGAGGGTCAGGGAAGGGGTCAATGCCGCAATGCTGGGGGAAATCATGTCCATTGTTGTGGTGCAGTCGTAGATTTTGATGCCCTGGCGGAAAACAGGCTGTTCTCCGCATAGGCGGAAAAACTTTACTCATTGAGCGCACCCCTGGCAAGGAGAATGCTTGCGGCGGCCATTCTTTTTCTTGCGGAGGGCGTTCCTCCCTCTATGGAAGGGATTTTTCCCGTCAGCGTTTCAGGAATTTGGCGCGCACCGCTTCCAGCTCCGGTGTCTTCAGTAGGAAAGCCGCCGCCAGGTAAACGATGCCGGCGCAACCGCAGACCAGGGATATCCCCAGCACCCTGGCCGGGAAGGTCCAGTTCAGGAAGCCCTGGAGGAACCATGCCTTGCCTGCCCAGCACACGGCCCCCAGCAATATTCCCGCCGCCATGATCCTGGCCAGTCCGGAAAGCAGCGTCCGTCCGTCTACGCCGCCCAGCTGGCGTCGCAGGTAAAAGAAATAAAAGAGAAAATTGAAGGTAGTGACCACGGAGGTGGTCAGCGCCAGCCACGCCGCGTTTTTATGCAGGATGTAGACGAAACAGTAGTTGAGGCCGATGCTGATAGCCAGAGCCACGGCGGCGGCAATCAGGGGAACCCAGCGTTTTTCAAGAGCCAAGAAGACGGGCTGCACCACCTTGGTCCCGGCATAGCCCAGCAGGCCCAGGGAATAGGCTCCCAGCACTTCCCCCGTGTAACGCACGGCCTCCTGGTTGAAGCGGCCCCACTGGTATACGGAGGAGACGAATTCCGTTCCCAGGATGGAGAGGATGAGAAAAGCGGGTACCGCAAAGAATGCCACCAGCCGCAACCCCTTGGCGATGTGGACAGCCACCTCTTTTCTGCCGTCTCCCACCATCATGCGGGAAACAGCGGGCAGCACCACCATGCCCGTCGCAACTCCGAAGAGCCCCACGGGAAGCTGCCAGAGGCGGAACGCCGTGGTCAGGGCGGTGACGGAGCCTTTTTGGAGATCCAGAGCGAACCCCGTATTGATGAAGATGGTGAACTGCGTCACGCCTGAAGCCAGCACGGAGGGAAGCATCAGCCCCCAGATTTTGCGCACGCGGGGATCGTTCCATTGGAAATTGGGTTTCCAGCGGAAGCCGGTTTTGCTGAGTTTGGGGAGCTGCACGGCAATCTGGGCCATGCCCCCGATGGTGACGCCGCAGGCAAAACCGTACAAAGCTTTGGGGCCGAAGGACGGATCAATGAAATATCCAATCAGCAGGCCGAGCAGGATGGAAGTAACGTTGAAAGCGGCGGAGGCCAGCATGGGCAATCCGAAAACCCCCACCATGTTCAGCGCCCCCATGATGAGGGCGGACAGGGAGGCGAATCCGATGAAAGGCCACATGATGCGGCTCAGGTCCGTGGCGAACAATTGCTCCGCCAGAGAGTGATCCCCGCTGTAGAGGGCTTCCATGACGGGCCCTGCAAATAGAATCCCCAGCGTTACAATGGCGATCATCAGGGCGGAAAGCTGGGTAGCTACCTTGTTGGTCAGTTCCCACGCGGCTTCGTCTCCCTGCGCTTCCCGCGTTTTGGAGGCTACGCTGGTATAGGATTGGGAAAGAGCCCCTTCCGCGAACAGATCCCTTAACAAGTTGGGGATACGGAAAGCCGTGTAAAAGGCGTCCAGGGCTCCCGTGGCCCCGAACAGGGAGGTGTACACAATTTCCCTGGCCATGCCTGTCAGGCGGCAGGCGAAGATGGCGCCGGAGGCAACCAGGCTGTTCCGCATCAGGGACATGAAAGGGGGGGAATTTACTTGAACAGCTGGCGGCAATACGGCTCCACCCGTTTCATTGCCGGGTTGTCCTTGACAGCCTGGTCGCGATCATCCCGGCAGGGGAAAAGGTACAGGGCGTATCCCCCGTAGCCGCCTCCCAGGTATTTTTTTGCAAGGGCATTGGGAATTTCCGGAAGGGGGCGCATTCCTTCGTCAAGCTGCACGCTGTAGTACAGGGCTACGCCTGCCGCCAGAGTATTGATGTTGCGTTCCAGCACTCCGGTGCGGGCAATGAGGGAGGATTGGGAGATGCGTACGTAGTCCCGTTGTTCATCCGCCATCTTTGGGGTGTCGTGTTCTTCGCCCGTGTATAGAATGGCCATTCTTCCTTCCAGGAAGTCACCCGTGCCTTTGACATCCAGCACCGGAGAACTGCCGGAGCGCCATACGCACAACCCCGTTTCCGCAATGACGGCAGGATCCTGCCAACCGACGCCCAGAGCGAGTTCGGACGCGACCGGATCGCGCCCTTCCAGCATGGCCCACGCGCCGCTGCCTCCCAGCCCGGAGCGTTTTTCATACGGCCATTCGCAGAGGGAAACCATGGGGGTGATGGCGCAGTTGACCACATAGGAGCCTTTTCTGGCGTAGCGGGGCACGTCCAGCCATCCCCCGGCAAAGTCCACGCGAAGCGGTACGGCGGACGGAGCCTTGATGCGGTTCACCAGCATGGTGGTGGAGACGGGAGTGAATTTGGGGGGCGTCTTGGGGAGCACCACGTAATTGGCTCCGACGCGGGCGCACAGCTCTTTTTTGATATCGCTGTAAAGGTCATCTTCCGTCACAGCCAGGATGTCCGGTTTTTCCTGAAGAAACTCTTCTTCAAAATCCAGGCCCTTTTTCATGCCGGTACCCAGGATAACTTTGTCAACCATGCGCAGGCTTTCCAGCAGAACTTTTTTGTGTTCGTCCGGAATGGACGGCTTGCGCTGCTTGTGGTGCCACAGCACGGGTTCCGAAGCGAAAGAGACGATTAGATAGTCGCCCAGAGCGCGGGCTTCTTCAAAGAACTGGATATGGCCAGCGTGGACGATATCATAGCAGCCGGAGACGAAAACTTTTTTCATGCGTGTAATGATAGATAATTAGTCTGCAACAGTATGCCCTATTGCCGTGCCGGATGCAAGAGCGAGATGAAAATGCGTTAAAAAACGGCGCGGACTACAGAAAGCCCGTGCCGTTTGGGGATAGGAAAAATCAACTTCTGCAAAAACGGTCAGGAAGCCATAGCCTCCTGGTAGCGGCGTTCCACATCGTCCCAGTTGATCAGGCGGCAGAAGTCTTCAATATAGTCCGCCCGGAGGTTCTGGTGCTTCAGATAATAGGCGTGTTCCCAAACGTCACAGACGAGAATGGGGACGAGACCGGGAATTTCCAGATTCTGATGTTTTTCCGCCCCGCAGATTACCAGCGTCTTGCTGATGGGGTCCACGCCCAGAATGCCCCAGCCGGAACCTTCCACGCCCTGGGAAGCCGCCTTGAATTCCTTCATCATAGCTTCCAGAGAACCGAATTTTTCCTTGATGGCATCTACCAGAGGACCTTGCGGCTCTTTTTTGGGATCAGGCGTCATGTTGGTCCAGTAAATGGTATGGAGAACATGGCCGGAAGCATTGAAGGACAAGTTACGCACCCAGTTGGTGGTGGCGGAAGCGTCCAGTTTCCCGTCCGCAATTTCACGGAGCTTTTCAGCCGCGGCATTGGCTCCGGCGACATAGGCCGCATGATGCTTGTCGTGGTGGATGCGCACGGTTTTTTCATCCAGCATGGGTTCAAGCGCGTCGTAGGCGTACGGAAGGGGTGGCAGTACATATTTGCCGTCGGCATAGCCGATCGTGGAGGGGTCTTGCTGTTTAGTCATCTTGTGCTGTGGTTGTATGAATGGCCCTGTTGCCCGGGCCTGGCTGATTGTTCCCAGCGCCGCCAATGAGGAAAGAGCAATAAAACGCCTTCTGTTCATGTCCGCGCCATGGGAATGCATGGGTGTTTGGACATGGATTGTTTTGGAGTTGTTCAAAAAACAGGAACCTCGGTGTTCTATTTTTCTTCTTGTAGAGGCAGCTGGGAAAAAGCTTTTCTACCTTCTGGCGGCTGCTGCCGGGCCCTGGGCTCCATAGGCGCTGACGCCCCTGACGGCGACAGATCCTGCATCCCCCAGGAAGGATTTGGGCAGGGTTACGCGGGTCTGGCTGCCCGGCAGAAGGATGCGCGTAGCCCACTGGCTGCCGTAGCGCGCCTGGACGGCCCATTTCCGGGAGGGATTGCCGGACGGCTGCCAGGAGAGGGTTACGGTGGAACCATTGTCCGCCACATAAAAATTCTGCGGTTGTCCGGGTGTGCCGGTTCCGCACCAGGGCATGGCGGGCGGAACGGCCATGGAGGGGTACAATCTGTTCAGGTATTTCTGGATGCCTCCGGCATTCCGCATGATGGATTTGATGCTCCAGAAGCATTGTCCGGGGGCGGTTCTGGCAAGGCTGCGGGAGTAGTTGACCTGCGCCGCTATTTCAGAGGCGGGGCGGCCCGGGTCTTCGCTGCTCATGATACGTGCCGTGGCAATGCCGGGCCACACCGGGCGTCTGGAGTTCTGGGCGGCCCACCATTGCATCAATGCGGGAAAGCTCTGCTTGGCCGGGCTGCAGCGCCAGTAAAGCTGGGGGGCCAGGTAATCCACCCATCCGCGGGAAAGCCACTTGCGGGCGTCGCACGCCAGATGCTCGTAGGCGTCCACTCCCGCTTCAATGCCGCCGGGAACGCCCGGCCTCCAGATGCCGAACGGGCTGATGCCCACCCGCACCCAGGGTTTGGAAGATTTGACGGATTTGTACATGTCTTGCACGAAGTCGTCAATGTAGCCCCGGCGCTGGGAGGGGGATTTCCCGTCTCCAAAGCTGGCGGGAGACCAGGCGCGGCCGGGAGTGGGATAGGGGTAGAAATAGTCGTCCAGGTGCACCCCGTCAATGTCGTAGCGGCGCACGACATCCATGATAACCTTCAGCGCGTGGTCGCGGGAGGCGGAGGCGCTGGGGTTCATCAGCAGCACGGAGCCGTTTCGCTTCATCAAATCAGGGCGCGTGAGGGAAATATGGTTGCGGCCTACGGCATGCTTGACGTTGGCCTTCGCCCGGAATGGGTTGAACCAGGCGTGCAGTTCAATGCCGCGGCGGTGAGCCTCCTGAATGGCGAAAGCCAGAGGATCATACCCAGGATTGACGCCCGGGCCGGAAAGCCATTGGCTCCACGGTTCCAGAGAAGAGCGGTACAGGGCGTCGGCATTTGGGCGCACTTGGAGAAACACGGCGTTCAGTTTCAACTGGGCGCAGGTATTCAGGATGTTCAGCAGCTCCGCGCGTTGGGCTGCTCCGGAGAGGCCGGAACGGGAGGGCCAATCAATATTATGAACGGTGGATATCCATGCCGCGCGGAATTCCTGGGGGACAGCGGGAACGGATTCTCCGGAGGTCTGCCACCCAAGCGCCTGGGAAGCCAGGGCCAGCAGGGAGCAGGAGAAGGCATGGAACAGGGGAAATCTGGTCATGACGGGAATGGAGAGGGATGTTTCCGGAACATTTAACGCCTATTCGGAGGATCTGTCCATGACGGATGCCGGAGGTTCCGTCATGGACAGGCGGCCCTCAGCTGGGCCGGGATGCCAGGCTGTTGATCAGGTGGGCGTTGAAACCGGCCCCGAAGCCGTTGTCTATGTTGACGACGGAAACACCGTTGGCGCAGGAATTCATCATGGCGAGCAGGGTGGTTACCCCGCGGAAATTGGCTCCATAGCCCACGCTGGTAGGTACGGCTATCACAGGGGCCTTTACCAGGCCTGCCAGCACGCTGGGGAGAGCTCCTTCCATGCCCGCCACGGCTACCAGCGCAGTAGCTTGGCGGATGGAGTCCAGATGGGAAACCAGGCGGTGCAGGCCGGCAACGCCGCAGTCCCGGTACCGGACTACCCGGCTGCCCAGAAATTCCGCTGTCAGGGCGGCCTCCTCCGCTACGGATTGGTCCGAGGTCCCCGCACTGACGATGCCGACGAAGCCCGCCGTTCGCGGAACGGGATTCGGAGCAATGCGCATGAGACGGGCTTCCGGGTGCATGTCCGCCGCCGGAAAGGCGTGGTTCAGGTAGTCCAGAGCTTCCCCGCTCAGACGCGTGGCCAGAACATTTTGTCCGGCGGCAAGCAGGCTGCGGGCTATCTCTTCAATCTGGTCCGGCGTTTTTCCTGCGCCGTAAATGACTTCCGGGCACCCTGTGCGTTCCAGGCGGCTGTAATCAATGTCCGTATGGGAAGGAGCGGGTACGGTGCCGGCTCTGATTTTTTCCGCCGCTTCTTCCGCAGAAAGGAGGCCTTTTTTAAACTGATGCAGAATGGAGGTGATGTCGTTCATGAGGGTTCGTTCATGCTCCCTCTGGAATATCCTTCCAGATCTAGGGTGATGTGCCGGAAGCCCAGTTCCCGCAGCCGGCGTGCTGCAGTGGAGGCAAGCTGTCCGTCCCAGAACAGTCTGCGTTCCTTTTCCGGCAATTCAATGCGGGCCAGGCTGTCTCCGTGAACACGGACACGGCAGCCTTTCAGCCCCAGGGTTCTCAGGAAAGATTCCGCTGCGTCCACGCGTCTCAGCAGAACTTCCGTTACGGGGCGGTTGTGTTCCAGGCGGGTCAGCAGGCACGCATAGGCCGGTTTGCCGCTGACTGATTCCGGAAGACCCAGCCGGCAGGCCAGCCGGCGGATATCCGCCTTATCCATGGAAGCTTCCAGAAAGGGACTCGGGATGCCGAGTTCCTGCAAAGCTTTGCGGCCTGGCCGGTAATCGTCCAGGTCGTCAAGATTGGATCCGTCCGCCAGCAGGGGGAACCCCATCTCAGCCGCTCTGGCTGCCAGGGAGGAAAACAGGGCATGCTTGCACAGGTAGCAGCGCAGGGGAGGATTATTCGCAAGGGCGGGAAGGATGGGAAACGCCAGTTTTTCCTGCCGGACGCCCAGGCGGCGGCACAACGCCGTGCTGTCCCGCACTTCCTCCTCCATCACGTAGGGCGTTCGCGCAGTCAGTGCCAGGCAGTGATCCGCTCCCAGGATACGGACGGCGGCGGCAAGCAACACGCTGCTGTCCAGCCCCCCGGACAAGGCGACGGCAATGCGTTTCCTGGGGAGAAGGACGGCGCGAAGCCGTTCAAACGGAGTCTGTGGCGTCGTTGTCATGGGAAGGTGTGGGAAAAAGCCCCATCAGCTGGCATTGTTCCAGCGGCAGCCCGGTTTTTTCCGCCAGGATTCTGCAATCTTCAAATTCCGCTTTCCGGTAATGGGGACGGCCGTGCATGAAAGAAGTTTTTACATGAACCGTTCCATGGGGAGTGTGGACGGGGGCGCTTTCCCGGCGCAGAATATGGCGGAGCATGCCATGCTGCCTGATGCCCGGCGTACTGCTGTGCCGGAAGAAGGCTTCCCGCACGCGGTCCGTCTGTTCCGGCTGGCACAGGGCGCAAACCTTGACTGCCAGACGGCCTTTCTTCATGCAGACGGACTCCTGCCAGGTATCCAGAGCGCCTGCCTCCATCAGCTTTTCCGCCAGGTAGGCTGTCTGTTCCGGCGTCATATCGTCTATATTGGCGCACAGCTCCGTCAGCAGTTCCGGGGAAGTTTCCTCTTCTTCCGTTTCTACCAGCATCACCCGCAGAATATTCGGTACGGGAAGTCCCTGGCGGTGGCCGATCCCATAGCCGGTTGCGGTAATACGGCCTGCCAGCGGAGAGGGGACGGGCTGCGCCAGGGCGGCAATGTAGGCGGCTCCGGTGGGTGTAGTGGCCTCATGGGTGGTTCCATTCAAGGTGGCCCGGAAATGTTTCGCCAGCAAAGCCGTTGCCGGCGCAGGAACGGGCATTGTTCCGTGCTGGCAGGTTACGGTGCCAGACCCCAGCTCCACCGGTCCGGTGAAGACGGCGTCCACCCGGAGCATTTCCAGGCAGATGGCAGCTCCCGCGATATCGATGATGGAATCCACCGCGCCCACCTCATGGAAATGTACTTCTTCAGGAGTAGTGCCGTGTACGCGGGCCTCCGCCTCCGCCAGCAGGGTGAAAATAGAAAGGGCCGTCCGCTTTACGTTATTGGAAAGGGCGCTTGCATCAATAAGCTTTCGTATATCCGCCATAGTCCGGTGATGGTGCGCATGGCTGCTGCCGGAGTGCCCTTCTTCCTCCGTCAGCACGTCAATCCGTGTTCCCCGGATGCCGTGCTGCTGCGCCCGGCGGCATTCCAGCTTCCACTCCCCGTGCACATGCAATTTGGACAGTTCCCGTTCCAGGTTTTCCTGGTCCGCTCCCAAATCAATCAGGGCGGCCAGATTCATATCTCCGCTGATGCCCGCGCTGCAATCATAGACCAAGGCTCTCATGATGGCCCAGTGTAGAAGGAAAAACTCCTGGCTCAAGGTCAAAATGAGCCTTATCCCGGGAGGGGGGCCGGTGCCTGGCGGACCGGGTTTGGCGGATTGCCGTCCGGTTATGAAAAAGATGCCCTGTGAAATACATTGCTAGGGAACTTTAAATATGCCACAATCCCTGCGGCGCTGACCAGCGCCGCCCCCGTTCTATATCATGTCCATTCCGTTCTTTTCGAAATTACGATCCCAGAAGCATTATCTTCAACTGGTTAAGCCGGAATTGAAGCAGGTTTCCGAGTTTGTTGAAGCGCAATCATCATGTTTTGACCCGGAAGTGGCCGATTACATGGAAACGGTATGCCAGTCCAAGGGTAAAATGCTCCGTCCGGCCCTGGTTCTGCTGGTTGCCGGCGCTACGGGCGGCATCAAGCCTGCCCATATCCGCCTGGGTGCTCTGCTGGAAATGGTGCATCTGGCTTCCCTTGTGCATGATGACGTGATTGACGAGGCCGACAAACGCCGGGACGAGGCTACGGCGAATGCCCTCTGGGGCAACAGCCTCGCCGTACTGCTGGGGGATGTCCTCTTTTCCCACGCCATGGTGCTGGGTACGGAATTCGGCAGTACGGAATTCTGCCGCAGGCTGGCGAATACCGTCAGGAACGTATGCCAGGGGGAGGTGGCCCAGTCCAGCCGCCTGTATGATCTGAGCATGACCCGCGAGGAATATTTTGAAATCATCCGGAAAAAAACCGCTTCCCTTTTCTCCGCAGCCACGGGGGGGGCTGGCTGGATTTCCGGAGTAACCCCGGAAGTGGAGGAATCCCTTTACCAGCTGGGGGATTTGCTGGGTGTGGCTTACCAGATTTACGACGACTGCCTGGACATGGTAGGAGATGAAGACGATGCCGGAAAGACGCTTCATACGGACGCCACCAAGGGCAAGCTGACCCTTCCCATCTTCAATTTGCTGGAATGCGGTGACAGGAATGTGGAAGCTACCCTGCGGGACGCCATTGAAAACCGTGAAGTAGTGGATTACTCCGCCTTTCAGGACAATCCCGTTTTTGCAGAGGCTCTGGACAAGGCGATTCAGGTAGCTCTGGAGAAAAACGAGGCGGCCCGCGAAATTCTGTGGCTCCTTCCCCAAACGGAATATCGTGAAGCTTTGGCGGAAATGACCTTTTACATGGACGAGCTGCTTAACGACTGCCGTATCTCCTGACCTGCTTCAAGGAGTTTTTGTCCGGTCATGCCCTCCTTATGTAATTTGTGTCTTCCGGCATTTTCCCAAAAGGAAACCTGCCGGAGGGAATGGGAGGAGCGCATGCTGGTTACGGCCTGATTGTTTTTTCAAAACATGGTTAAACCCGGCCACGCGCCCGGGGAACGGCAGTGCTTTCTTTATTCCGTTTTTCCGTACCTGCGCGCCCGGAAGGAGTAGGCGACCGCCACCACGGCGGCGAGCACGGCGTACAGGATGAAGCGGTCCGTGGAAATGGCGTTGGCTGATTCTCCGTTGGACAGGAAAAAAGTAATTGCGGCCACCAGCATGTTGCCTGCAAAGATAGTGAGGTTCCAGAAACTGGTGATGAGGCTTTTTAAATGCGCCGGGGCTTGCGTATAGGCGAATTCCAGGCCGGTGGTGCTGACCAGGATCTCAGAGATGGTGAGTACGCAGTAAGGAATCAGCTGCCATGCGATGGACATGGAGGTTCCTTCCTCCAGCCGGTATTGCAGGAAAGCGACAATCAGGAATGTAGCGGAGCTGAGGGCCAATCCCGTTCCGAGGCGCACCAGGGGCCTTGCCAGCGTTGCCGCCCTGGGATAAACAAATACGGTGATGAGGGGGATGAACACCATGACGAAAATGGGATTGGCCGCCTGGATTTGGGCCGGCCCGATGGACCAGGAACCGCCCGGGAGCGGGATGGAAAGAGGAATCATCCTGCTGCCCTGGGATACCCAGGAAGAAGCCGTCTGTTCGAAAATGGACCAGAATGGGATGATAAAGGCGAAGATGGAGAGGATTTTCAGGATGTGCCGGGTGTCTTCCACGGCAGAAGTTCCGCAGCGCTGTTCTGCGTTTTTCCAGCCTCCGTGGAACAGAATGATGAAAAGGACTTTCCAGAAGCCAGGCTGCCCGCTGTTCCGGGCCGGAGGCGTTTTGTGGTATTTTTTGCGGCCCAGCCAGAAGACGAAGGTGGCAACTCCCATGAAGAGGCCCGGGACGGCAAACGCCCAACTGTACCCGTAACGCTGTTCCATGGCCGGAATGACCAGGAAGGAGAAGAAGGAGCCAAGGTTGATAGCCCAGTAGAAGGCATTGAAAGCCTTGGTCATTAACTGCGGGGACTTATTAGGAATCTGGTCTCCCATAAAGGCGGAGACGCATGGCTTGATGCCTCCGGCTCCCAGCGCGATGATGAACAGGCCCGCCATGAGAATGTAACGGCGCGCTTCAATGGTGTGGAAAAGATCCGCCGTCGCCAGAACTCCGTGTCCTACGCAGTAAAGCAGGGAAATATAAAGAATGGTTTTATATCGGCCCCAGACCTTGTCCGCCAGCCAGGCCCCCGCCAGGGGAAGCAGATAAACCATTCCCACAAAAATATGAAGGGTGGAGGTGGCCCAGTTGTCGCTCATCAGCAGATGGCCCGTCATGTACAGCATGAGGATGGACTTCATGCCGTAGAAGCTGAAACGTTCACAGGCTTCCGTTCCGATGATGTATCTGGACTGGGAGGGCAGGGCGCTCATTGGATAATGAAAAGGAGGGAGATGGAGAAGGAGTAATAAAAATGATGGCCTCCGGGCGGAGGCCATCATGGTGAATACGTTCAGACGGTGTTCAGGGCCTGTGAGAAGGAGACGGGCTCACTGACGGTTGTCATGAAAGGGAAAACGTTAGCGTTCCTGGTTCAGGATGGGAGCGATTTCCACCTTATATTGGGTGATGCACGCTTTCAGCCAGTCCAGCATGATCATGGATTTTGCCTGGGCAGTCAGAGCCGGAGCAATTTGCTGGGTAGATTTGATTTGGAATTCCGGCGTATCCTCCAGTTCGCGCTTGACGAGCTGGGTCAACAGGATGCCGTCCCCCGTGTTGATGGGCTGAGCCATCTGGCCGGGGTTGATGACGGAAGCCGCCTGGAATACTTCTTCAGGGGCCGGGAGCTCTTTGGGAGGGGCCAGGCGGGAATTCATGGCCCGTTCCAGAAGAGACTGGAGCTCTTCCTGTGTTTTGGCGTTTTGCAGGTTGACGCTGCTCAAGAGTACGTTTGGATTGACAAAGGGACCGTAAGAGGCAGTTTTGGCACCGGCTTTTCCGGCAATGGCATTGAACTGTTCCACGGGGTTTTCCGCCTTCTGCAATTCCGTATTGAGTTCCGTGGCGGCCTTATTCATGGATTCAACGGTCATGCTTTCCAGCAGGTCGGCGCGGGCGCTGTTGCGGGCGGTCTCGTAAGGCAGGGCTTTGACCGGGGTAATGCCTTCCAGACGGATCAGGACGACTTGTCCGTTTTCCAACACCTGCATGGTGCTGATCTGTTCGGCTCCGGTCTTGGCGCGCGCTTCTTCAATGGCCTTGGCATCCGCATCCGCACTCAGGGCCGGGGCTCCCGCCAAGGAGAAAGCCACATCCAGCAGATTGGCGCTGCGTCCGTCGGAAGCGGATTGGTTGATTGCCTGGTTGATTTCCTGAGGCGCGTTTTTACGCGTTACGGCCGTGTAGGACTTTTTCTCCATTTTGCAGACGCCGGGAGCCTTGGCCAGGGCTTCGCTGATGGCCTGGTCCATGTTCCTGCCATTGGTGGCGTTCAGCGGTTCCCAGATGTCATTTTCCACCAGATTCATGGTTTCCATGGTGGCGTTGGAAATGTCTCCGGGCTTGGGTGCCTGGGCATCGCCTGCGGGGATGAAGGTGTAAACGGTGAAGAAGCGAGCTTCCTCATTTTTGTAATTTTCCTTGTGCTTGTCCCAGAAGGTTTTTATTTCCTCTTCTCCGGGATCCGTCTTGGGGCGGAAGGCGCTTTTTTCCAGGAAGGCAGTGTTGATTGTAATTTGCTGGCTGTTGGATTCCGCTACAGCCTCGGCAAAACCGGGCTCCACGGAGATACCCCCGGCCAGCACGTCCTTGATGCGCTCCAGGCTGATGGTGTCTTCCATCAGACCGCGCAGCAGTTCCTCCTGAAGCTTTTTACCCATGTTGCCGCGCATGGAAATGAAATTATCGTATTTTTGGGGGTCGAAAACGCCTTTATCGTCCTGGAACTCTGGAATATTGCAAATGGCATCGTCAATTTCCGCGGTGCTGGGAGTCAAACCCAGGCGTCCCGCCTCCCGGCGGATAATGCCGCGGTAGGCCAGGAAAGCCGCATTGGGATTATTTGTTTTCAGCAGATGGCAGAGTTCGCGCAGGTTTTCTTCCGAGCTGAAATTGTCCTGAAGCAGCGGACCGAAGGTGGAAGGGAAGGAGAAAGCCACGGACAGGCCGGTCCTGCCCATATTGTTATAATCCTTTTCCCCGTAAGATTTCCCGTCCACGGAAACGAAAGTCTGCTTGAACATGCCGGTCAGGGAGCCGCCGCTTACGTCCCCGCCGACGAACATGAGGCCCACAAACACCAGGGCCATGGCTGCCATGATGACGATTGTATGTTTACGTAAGTAATCTAGCATGGAATGTCAGGTTGAAAATGTACGTGTAGCCGGCCATGAGCTGACGGCAGCCCGGGCAGCCCGAACCTTTTACACTTTTTCCCTCCGCTAGGCAAGAACGAAGCTCTCCGCTTCCGGCGGCTTTTCCAGAACATGGCGGCATGCTCTTTCCTGTCATGAAGGGCTTTTCCGGCCGGGGCTGAACAATTTTTGACCTCGACGGTGATGCAAATACGCCTTATGTTGCTCCTGCGCGGAAGGTTCCGGGAACCATGGGCCGGTTCTGCCCCATGGCATTCGGAAGCCTCCGGTGCATGTCCTTAGCCGGATATTCCTTTAATTGCAAGGATTTATGCTGAACCAGGTAGTAGAACTCAAAAGAGAAGTGACGGCGGTCCAGATCCCCAGCGGGGATGTGCTCACCCTGCCGGAAGGGGAACGCGTGTATATCACCCAGATACTGGGCGGCTCCTATACCGTGGCTACGGACCACGGCCTGGCCCGTATCTCCAGGGAGAACGCGGACGCCCTTGGCGCTGGAGCGGAGGAACCTTCTCCGGAAGCGGCTGCGCTGGATGAGAACGCCACACTGGAAGAAAGGGTCTGGGATACGCTGAAATGTGTGTATGACCCGGAAATTCCCGTGGATATCGTCAACTTGGGTCTGATCTACGATGTGGCCGTCATTGAGCTGGAGAACGGCCTTCATCATGTGGCGGTAAAAATGACTCTCACGGCGCCCGGCTGCGGAATGGGGCCCCATCTGGTCATGGAAGCCAAGGACCGCATTGAAGCGTTGGACGGGGTAGAGGCTGCGGATGTGGAAATGGTATGGGACCCCCCCTGGAACCAGGACATGGTCAGCGAGGAGGGCAGAATGAAACTCGGATTGATTTGATTTCCCATGCCGGTGACGTTGAAATTGTCCGACGAGGAAGCGCGTGATTTGGCGGAAATGCTTTCTACTGCCGCCACGGTGGCTGCCTCCAACCAGCAGGACGGGGCGGAGGCGCGTCTGGCGGCGTGGGGGAATTTGGTTTCCCGACTGATGAAGGAGCTTTCCGTCACCTCCAAATTGAAAGGGCGCATTGCCTATGCGGATGATCTGGGCGGCTATGCCTTCACCCGGGAATATGAAGAAAGCGCCTTTTTCCAGGATTGCCTGGATGAATACCGGGACAATTCTTTCTGGGCGGATCTCGTGACGCGTATGGCGGACAAGGCTATCAGCGAACACTTGGGTCCGGAATATTTTGAAAACATGCCGGAGGATGAACGCCGCCGTACTGCGGAAGCCCTGGAAAAATCCCTGTGGCAGGAATGCGCCAGATACGGCATTGACCGGCTGGGCTTCATCTTGCCTCCGTCAGACGGATAAGGAGAAGAACCGTTTAAAAATCCTGTGGACCGGTGCGGCCCGAATGATTCGGGCGCGATTCGCGTGCATATCCCCGGAGAATACCGGTCCATGTTGCCTGTCTGCCGGGAAAATACTCCCTTATATCCGCCCTGTTTCAGGTATCGGGACGACATGCGCTCTCTCTGGCTGCGGCAAGATGATTTTGGGGGAGTTGTTCAGTCCGGAGTGCAGCGGTTCACCGGGTCGGGGCCTTATTCCTCCGCATTTTCCGGCAGTGGCGGGGTGGGGCTGCCCAGATATTCCGTTTCCTTGGGGGTGGAGAGTACTTTGTAATACGCCCAAGCGGCGGCGGCCAGTACGCCGCCGATGGAAACAATCATGGTTAGCCAGCCGGTGGGGGACATAATCAGTTAATGTTCGCCTGAACAAGACTGGTAACGGCCTTGTCAGGCAGGACCAGCTTGATATTTTGGGGCAGGGGACGATTTTGGAACAGCTTGAAATCCGTCATTTTCGTAGTTCCCCCCGTCTGAAGCAGCACGGAACCATCAGGCTGGATGTTCGCCATGACGTTGGTGGAGGGGGTTGGGTCGCCGGTGAACGTTACGCTGGTATTGGGATGCCATTTGCCGTCCTTGTACGCGAAGCTGGGGCCAAAGAAGGCTCCGCGGGCCTTCTTGGCTGATTCAAAATTACGCATGAAATCTTCCACGAATCCGACGGAGAAGGAAAGTTCCTTTTCCGAGGAATGCGTTTTCCATTTGGAAATAAGATCCCAGGACCTGCTTTTATTATTAAAGTAATAACCGCTGATTTCCTTGAATTTCCCCATTTTTTTGACGCAGACGAGGAAGCGCATGTTCTCCCCGATTGCCCAGGGATAGTCCACGAAGCTTTGTCCGCCTGTTCCTTCACCGCCAAAACGTCCGGAGCGCGCATCTTTGCCCAGTTTTACCAGCTTGGTGCGTTCTTCTTCCGGCACATCATTGGGGTTGTCTCCGTGTGCCACCGGATCCCAGATGGAAAAGATGATTACTTTTTTACCGTTGGATTGTTCCTGAAAACCGATATAGCCGTCGTCAAAATTCATGGCGCAAAAGTAGGTGCCGGGAACGGATGTTTTGGCTTTCACTACATTGTACAGGGCGCTTGCCTGGGAGGGATGCCCCTGCTGGTTGATATGGACGGAACGGCACTGGCGCTTGGCCAGCAGTTCCGGGTCCTGCGCATGAAGGATGGTTCCGGAGAACAGGGCGGCGCAAATGACGGCGGCGGAGGATAAAAGACGCATGGTTTTGAATGATTGATGGTTGTCTGATTTGATGCCCGGAGGGTGGGGGACAGGCAAATAATTAGGACAGGCTAATTACGTTTGGCCTGGGGGAAATCTCGCAGGCAGGCCGCACTTTTTTCAAAATTTTTCCGGCATGAATGTGATAAAAGAAATACTTGGCTCAGGCTGGTTGCTCAAGATTCTGAAACGGCTGAAACCGTAAGTCCGGAAGGCCGGGCAACCGCACCCTCTCCTTCCCCTTCCCGCTTTCAGCCAGCCGACGCGGAACATACAGCTTTGCCTGAATGGGGAAGGCCGTTCTGCGAAAAATTCGGGAAACGGCCTTCGGAAGAATGGGGGAAAAGGACGCGTTTGTTACCGGATGGGGTTCAGGAACAGGGGCATCAGGCCCCCCAGCACGATGAAGATGGAAAACGCGGCCAGCATGACTCCGGAAATGGCCGGTACCTGCACGGGTTCTGCGTTTTCTGCGGGCTTGTCCCAGTACATGGAGCGGATGACCTTGAAGTAATAGTAAAACCCGGATGCTGCGCAGACGATCATGACGGGGAGCATCCAACCCAGATACAGACCCGTATTGATGACGTGCACGAAAGAAATCATTTTGGCGAAAAATCCGGCCGTCAGCGGCACGCCCGCCAGGGAGGCGAACATGATGGTGACCGCCAGCGCCAGCCGGGGATTGGTTTTGCCCAGACCGCGGAACGCGGAAATTTCCTCGCTCCCGCGCTGGATGCGGATCATGGCAAGGGCGAAAAAGGCGCCGAAGGTCATGACCAGGTACACAGCCAGGTAGAACGGGGCGTTCGGAGCCAGCTGGCCGTCCACAGTACCAATAAACAGGGGAAGAATGAAGCCTGCCTGTGCAATGGAAGAATACCCCATCATGCGTTTCAGGTTCGTCTGGGGAATGGCGCCCAGGTTGCCCACCAGCAGGGTGGCGGCGGCCATCAGGGCTACGACGAATTCGACGGGAGGCAGCACGGCGAATGGGGCCAGGATGATGCCGAACAGGGCGAATCCGGCTACCTTGGAGGCTACGGAAAGGAAAGCTGTCACCGGAGTGGGAGCGCCCTGGTACACATCCGGAATCCACAACTGCATGGGAACTGCGCCGATTTTGAATGCTGTACCGAGCAGCAGCATGGCGAGGGCCAGGTACATGGCGGGGGCTGTCTGGCCGGCCAGGGCGTGGCTGACGATCGTTTCATTATAAATGAATGTTCCCGTAATGCCGAAATACCAGGCCAGGCCGAAAACGAGAAACCCCGTGCTGACGGCGCCCAGAATCAGGTACTTGATGCCCGCTTCCGTGGAACCCAGGTTCCGCCGGAAGTAGCCTACCATGATGAAGGAACTCAGGGTGAGCACTTCCAGGGAGACGAACAGTTCCACCAGGTTGGATGCCTTGCACAGGGAGGTGATGCCTACGCAGGCCAGCAGGGGCAGGATGTAGAATTCCCCCGTTCCGTCCTGGGATTTGGAATCATTGGAGGAAAGGTTGATGACGGCCCGGAAATCTACGGAAAGCAACAGGGTGACTGCTGTGGCGACGAGCGCCAGAATGATGTAGATGTTGTCATAGAGCCCTTCCATGTAGAAGGGAAGCATCGCCAGGGTTCCCGCCGCGCCAATCAGCCCGAAAATAAATTTGGGCGTTTTTTTGCAGAAGGTCTCCGCCAGAAGCAAAAGCATTGCCAGGCCGGCCAGGATGAATTCCGGAATATACGCTTGCATGGGTAAAAGAGAATCAGGTTAGACTAGGATTGTATTCGGAAGGGAGGAAATCAGGAGAAAAACTGGAGCACCAGCGTGGGGAAGAAGCCGAAGACCGCCAGGGTGATGACCAGGAAGCAGTTGGCCGCCCGTTCGGAGGGCTGCAGTTCCGTGGCGTAGGCGGAGGCTTTGGACAAATCTCCCTGGAAAATATTGCGGTAGGCCCTCAGCATGTATACCGCGCCGATGACCAGTCCCCAGAGGCACAGGATGGTGGCGATTTGAACGGGACCGAAGCCGTTGCTGAAACCGGCGAAACCGGAGAAGAAGACCATGAATTCCCCCGGGAAATTGGCGAGGCCGGGGAGGCCGATGGAAGCCATGCCCGCCAGGCCGAAAACGAAAGCCATGCGCGGCAGCCTGGTGCTCAGTCCGCCCAGAGAGTTGATTTCCAATGTGCCTGTCTGCTTTTCAATCTGCCCGCAGAGCAGAAAGAGAAGGGCGATTGTCAGGCCATGGGCCAGCATCAGCAGGGCAGCCCCTTTCAGCGCCCAGGGATTGGCTTCCGCGGAACCGGAAACTACCAGGGCGGCGAAAGCCAGGAAGATATAGCCCATGTGCATCACGGAAGAGTTGCCCAGCAGCAGGTCCAGCCTTTTCTGGTTGACGGTTACGTACCCCACCCAAATGACATTGCAGACGAGCAGGACCAGCAGGATATTCGTCCAGGGAAGGAATCCTGTTTCCATCAGCGGCTGGAACATGAAGAGCCCGTACAGGCCAAATTTTTTAAGCACTCCGGCATGCATCATCGCTACCGGAGCGGGAGCGGATGCGTATGCGGGGGCTGCCCAGGAATGGAAGGGGAAGAGGGAAATCAGCGTTCCGAACCCGGCGATGAGCAGGGCCCCGATGAGTTCCGCGTGGGCAAGTTCGCGCCCGCTGGCCATGAAGTCTTTCAGGCCGGAGAAGGTGAAGCCAGCCTGCGTGCCGATCATCAGCAGGGCTGCCAGCAGCACCATGGAGGCAAGCCCCAGGTAAAGCGTGGCGCGCCAGGCCGTGGTGCGGCGGTCGCCGCGTCCATATAGGCCGATCATCACGAAGGTGGGGATAAGAGCCAGTTCATGAAAGGCGAAGAAGGAGATTATGTTGTCGGACAGGAACGCCCCGGTGGCGCCTGCGGAAATCAGAAGGGCGGAGTTGTACCAGGAAGCTTCCCCCCCCTGGGGCGGGTTGGTGCCCAACACGGTGGCGAAGGTAACCAGGATGGTCAGCAACAGCATTACTTTGGACAGGGCCGGGGCCAACGTGAGCTGGAGGTCCATCCCTTCAAAGCGGGACCAGCAGGAAGAACAGCCGTCAAAGCTAACCAGGGCCCAGATGCCGAGGGCCAGCGTCAGGGAGGCGCTGAGCAGGGCTGTCGGGCGTGCGGGCGCCTTGCACAGACCGATGAGGGCCGCGGCAATCAGAGGAATGAGAACAAGCCAGATAAGCATGGTATGTGATTGGTTGGTTAGGTTAGCAGGAATAGAAGACGATAAAGTAGATGACCAGGAGCAGGCCAATGCCGAAGAGGGCCGTATAGGCGGCCATGTTGCCGGACTGCAGGCGGCGCAGCAGGGAGCCTATGGCGGCGGTCAACCGCGCCAGTCCGCCAACGATGAGGCCGGAGATGATGAACTGGTCCATAAAGTCGATGATGGCGGCCAGAACGCCCTGGACTCCCCTGACCAGCACTTTATCATAGAACAGATCAATATAAAGGCGGTTGGCGAGAGCCCGGGAAACGGCATTGCCGGAGAGTTTGTCAGAAGCCGGGGATCCTGCGTAGAAGGCAGCCGCCAGCAGGATTCCGAGCACCAGCGCCCCCATGGAGACGTAGAAGGGCATGCCCATGTGGAAGCTTTCGGAAACGAATCCGTTGAAAGGAACCAGCCTGTCTGCGATGAACCCGTAGCCGGAGATGAGAGCCAGGACAGCCAGAATCAGCAGGGGCACCAGCATGAGGCCGCCAACTTCCGAGGCGTGTTCCGAACTGTGGCTGCGGCTCTTGCCGAAGAAGACCACAAAGATGACACGCATCATATAGAAGGTTGTCAGCAGGGCTACGCCCGCGCCGATCCAGAAGAAGACCGGGTTTTTGCGAAGGGCTGCTTCCAGAATGGCTTCCTTGGAGAAAAAGCCGGACGTGAACGGAATGGCAATCAGCGCCATGGTGGCAATGATGAAGGTGAGGGAAGTCAGCTTCATGCGCTTCATGATGCCGCCCATTTTCCAGATGTCCTGTTCATGGTGGCAGGCGAAGATGATGGCACCGGCGCCCAGGAAGAGCAGAGCCTTGAACCATGCGTGGGTGAAGAGGTGGAACATGGCTGCCTCCCCGGCCAGAAGTCCCAGGGCCATGACCATATAGCCGAGCTGGGAGAGGGTGGAGTAGGCCAGGACGCGTTTGATGTCATTCTGCTGGGTGGCCATGAAGGCGGCGATGACGGCCGTAATGGCTCCGATGCCGGCAATGACATTGCAGGCCAGGGCGGGGAAGGCCTCAATGCCGATGGAGTATTGAACGCGCACCATCATGTAAACGCCGGCGGCTACCATGGTGGCCGCATGGATCAGGGCGGAGACGGGGGTGGGGCCTTCCATGGCGTCCGGAAGCCAGACGTGCAGCGGGAATTGGGCGGATTTGCCCACCGCTCCGCAGAAGAGGCACAGTACCGTAATGTTCAGCAGGTTTTCACTGATTCCTGCGGGTATTTCCATCAGGCTGAAATCCAGCGTGTTGGTCAGCGCCCAGAGAGTCAGAATGCCGATCAGGAAGCCGAAGTCCCCGACGCGGTTGCAGATGAAGGCTTTTTTGGCGGCGTTGGCGGCAGTGTCCCGTGTGTACCAGTGGCCGATAAGCAGATAGGAGGAGAGGCCCACCAATTCCCAGAAGATAAAGGTCATGGCGATGTTGTTCGCCAGGACGATGCCCGTCATGGAGAACATGAAAAGGCTCAGGCATGCGAAGTAGCGTGTTTTGGCCTTGTCGTCCGCCATGTAAGCCAGAGAGAAAACATGGACCAGCAGGCCGATGCCCGTGACCACCAGCATCATGCGGGAGGAAAGGGGATCCAGCACGAAACCCAGGTCCACGGAAAAGATGTCGGAAATCGGGAGCCAGGAGAAGGAATCGGATCCGGTCCGGTCCAGCAGACCCAGGGAAAGGACGAAGGTCGCCAGGCAGGAGAAGGTGGAGGTGAGGGCCGCGACGTCAGGACGTTTGGTCAGCAGGAACCAGTCAAAGGCGGCTACGACCAGCGGCAGGAAGAGCAGAAGCCAGGTGTATTGAATATCAATATTGAACATGTTCGTGGAGTAGTGTGTTGCTCTTAGTCTTTCAGCGTGTTGAGATCTTGCGTGCTGGCCGTGCGCCTGGCCCTGTACAGGGAGACGATGAGGGCCAGGCCGATAGCCACTTCCGCTGCGGCGATGGTCAGGATAAAGATGGAGAGGGCCTGGCCGTCATAGTTGGGCAGGCCCATAGTGCCCTGGGCGCGGGAAAACGCTACCAGGGACAGGTTGGCAGCACTGAGCATCATTTCCAGGCACATGAAGATGACGATGATGTCGCGCCGGACAATCACCCCCATCAGGCCGATGGCGAACAGGACGCCGGAGAGGATCAGATAATGCGTAAGAGGTATCATGGTGATGGCTGTGGTAAGGGGTTCTTTATTTTCCGGAAGGGCGGCGGCTCAGCACGACGACGCCGATGGAAGCCACCAGCAGGGCCAGACCGGCGATGACCAGGCTCCGGTTGTATTTGTCAAACAGGGTACGGCCCAGCAGGGCGGTGTCCGGGAATTCTCCGTTGTCTATCTCCTCACGGATGGTGGTGCCTTCCGGATAGAGGCTGTCTCTTATACACATCTCCGAGCCCACGAGACTACGCTGCATCTC